>Ga0082335_1003383_pt1 | contig 26399 bp, 14 predicted proteins | sample Subgrocontami58m_FD_72375 | JGI IMG/M metagenome (GOLD analysis project Ga0082335, IMG submission 72375) | Subsurface groundwater microbial communities from S. Glens Falls, New York, USA - GMW37 contaminated, 5.8 m (SPADES assembly) (version 2) ...
AGTGATCGCCTTGGCGGTGATGGCGGCGGCAGCGCCGCTAGGCGCTGTGAGCGTGTAGTTGCCCGCAGCGTTGTTGCCCAGGGCCAGACCCGAGACACTAACGGCTTTGTTGCTGCCGACGTCCTTGCCGAGCGTGAACGCGCCGGTGGCGCTCGTTACGTCCAAGGTGATGGCGTCGCTCGTGTAGAACTTGTTGTCGCCATCAGCAGTGGCACCACCGGTGATCGCGGCCGACCCGGTGTTGAGGATGGCCACAGTGTTGGCGTTGTAGACCTTGCTGTTGGCCGTGATGCCGCTGGCGGTGATCGGCTTGGCGGTGATGTCGGCGACAGCGCCGCTGGGCGCCGTGAGCGTGTAGTTGCCCGCAGCGTTGTTGCCCAGGGCCAGACCCGAGACGGTGACGGCTTTGTTGGTGCCGACGTCCTTGCCCACGATGAACACGCTGCTGGTGAACACGCCAGTCGCGCCAGCGGCGTTCAAGGTGAGCAAGTCGGCCGTGTAGAACTTGTCGTCCACGTCCGTGGTTGCACCATTGGTGAGGGTGGCTGGCCCAGTGTTGAGAATGGCCACATCGTTAGCGTTGTAGACTTTGCTGTTTGCGGTGATGCCGCTGGCGGTGATCGCCTTGGGCGTGATGTCCGCGCTGGCGCCGTTCGCACCAGCAAGCGTGTAGTTACCCGCAGCGTTGTTGCCCAGGGCCAGACCCGAGACGGTGACGGCTTTGCTGGTACCGACGTCCTTGCCGAGCGTGAACGCGCCGGTGGCGCTCGTTACGTCCAAGGTGATGGCGTCGCTCGTGTAGAACTTGTTGTCGCCATCAGTGGCGGCACCACCGGTGATCGCAGCCGACCCGGTGTTGAGGATGGCCACAGCGTTGGCGTTGTAGACCTTGTTGTTGGCGGTGATGCCCGTGGCAGTGATCGCCTTGGCGGTGATGTCGGCGGTAGCGCCGCTGGGCGCTGTGAGCGTGTAGTTGCCCGCAGCGTTGTTACCTAGGGCTAGACCCGAGACGGTGACGGCTTTGTTGGTGCCAACGTCCTTGCCCAGTGTGAACGCGCCGGTGGCGCCGCTGGTGTCCAGCGTAACTGCATCGGCCGTGTAGAACTTGTTGTCGCCAGCAGCAGTGGCACCACCGGTGATCGCGGCCGACCCGGTGTTGAGGATGGCCACAGCGTTGGCGTTGTACACCTTACTGTTGGCGGTGATGCCCGTGGCGGTGATCGGTTTGGGCGTCACGTCAACCAACGAGCCGGCCGTTGCCAGATTGTTGTAGTTGGTCGCTAGCGCGGCACCCGTGTTGCCGCTGCCCAGAGTCAGTCCCGACACGCTCGCCAGTGCCTGGCCGGTCTGTACGTTCTTCGTGCTCAAGTTGCCTATTGCACCCGCACCTCCCATCGTAAAGGTCTCGCTGTTCACGCCCGTCGCCGTCAGATTGCTCCCGGCGAATGCCGTGGTGCTGTCGTAGACTCTCGTTCCACTCAAGCTCAGGGTGGCTTTGTTGATTGTCAGTGCGCCAGCCACGTAGCTGATGTCGTTGCCCTGCTGCACGGAATAGAGGCCGGACGCGGTAATGGGGTAACTGCCGGCGTTGACCGCTCCCTGATCGGCGCCACCGAAGGCAAGCAGACCGGAAAATCCCGGATTGGCGGCGACAGAATAGGTCACTGCATTGACACCGGAATAAGGCACGCCGTTATAGGTCTTGCTGTCACTGTTGGCCGTCACGGTAAGCGGAAAGAGGAAGCAAGTGAGCCATGGCGTGGTATTGTCCTCGTAGATGCGCCAGGTGGTTCCGGCGCCGCCGGTGTTGGCGATGCTGGTGAACTTGGCTGTAAAGTTCGCCATCTTCATCATCTCCGCCGAGGTCAAGCCGGCGGTGTAGTTGGTAACGCCCCAATCAACACCGACCGGAATCAGTTGCCCGGTGGTTTCAACATTCCAGATGCTGTCGGTGATGCCGCTCGGGTATGCGTTAGTCTTGCTGTTAAACCCTACCAAGCCGCCTACAGCCGTGGTGCCGCTCACACTACCAGTGGCGTAGGTTCTGGTCACGATCCCGTCGCGGTTGTTCCCAATCAATCCCCCCACATTCGTTGTGCCAACCACATTGCCGGTAGCGTAGACGTCTTGGATGTTGACAGCGCCCCCATTGGGGATGACGTTATATCCGACCAGCCCGCCCACATCTGTGTTACCGGTCACCGAGCCGGTGGCGTATGAATTCGAGATCGGGCCGTCGTCGTTATAACCGACGAGCCCGCCCATCGCAGTGGGGGTGCTGCCGAAAGCGCTGCTCACAGCGCCGGTGGCGTAGCTGGTGGTGATGTAGTTGTGATTTTTCCCCACCAACCCGCCGGCGCTTCCAATGCCTCTTACATTGCCGGTGGCGTAGCTGGTGTAGATGGCGCCATTGTTATACCCGACCAAATCGCCGACAAAATTATTCCCGGTCACAGTGCCGCCCACCACTCCTACGTTTCTTATCGTACCAAAGCCTCCCAGATAGCCGAACAACCCGACGTAGTCCATGGGCTTCGTAATCGTGAGACCGGAGACGGTATGGCCCAACCCGTCGAACTTCCCTTGGAAGCTTTGCCCCTCGGTATAAGCTCCAATTTGCGAAAAGCCCGAGCCTCCGTTCCAGCTGCTCGCTGGCGCCGCATCGATGTCCGATCCCAGCGCAAAGCGGCCAGCCAGATTGGTCGCGGCCGCCATCCCTTGCAGGGTCGGCGTGGTGGGTGCAGTCGTCGCGTCTGCTGCCACACCCAGGCTGTTGATCACGGTGTAGGCAAGGCCGGCGATCGTGAGGCTGGGAGTAAGCCCGGACAGGGTGATGCTGGCGTGGTTGTGGATGTTATGGACGCCATATCCGCTTGCCGAATCACCACCGTTCGCGGTGTTGGGGTTGATTACGAGCCCCGCCGTGTTGCCGGTGGCCGTGATGTTGGCGTTGATATTGACGTCATTCGAGGCGATGAGCGTCAGCGTGGTGTTGGCGCTCCACGATACCGCGTCGTTGACGGTCACGTTGCCCCATCCCGCCGTGCTGCTGCCGCTACTTTGCAGGGTTATGGGGGTCGTCCCAAGCTGGGTCGAGAGCGTCGCGCCGGTGATATTCCCACCACTTGGCGCCACGGTGTAGTCGTGCGGGTCAATCAACCAGGTGCCGTACCGACCCATGGTTGCAGCGGTGGTGACCCTGGCGTCGTCCGCCACCTTCACGTTCGCGGCGGAAGTTTCGATGAAGCCGCCATTGCCGCCGTTCGGGGCGGAGGCGTCGAGCGTCCCGCCGACATTCACAGTCCCCGCCGTCATGCCACCGAGCAAGGTGATGACGCCTTCATGATTCTCCACCGTGCGCGCTTCGATCACGCCGGTGTTGTTCACCACGCTCGCGAGCAGTGCGTTTTTCGCCCCCGCATTCATGACGACCGTGCCGCCGTCGGCATTGATCAGCCCGCCGTTTTCGGCGAGGCTCGCCAACACGTTCTGGTCCACCAGCATCTTGACCAGGCTGTTGCCGCTGAAAGTGAGCGTTGCGGCACTGCCCGCACCGAGTGCCACGGTGCCCAGACGTGCACTGATCGTGCCCTGGTTGCTGACAGTGTTGCCGAGCAGCGCGACATAGCCGCCATCGGCCGCGTTGATGGTGCCCCGGTTGACCACGCTGCCCGTGCCGTTGCCGCTGAAGGATCTCGCATTGCCGCTCAGGCTGGCGTCATTCAGGTTCAGGGTGGAGGCGACCAACCCGCCGACATTGACTTGAGCGCCCTGACCGAACAGGATGCCGTTCGGGTTGATGAGCCAAACCTGTCCGTTGGCGTTCAGGCGCCCGAGAATCTGCGTGCCGTTGGTGTCGAAGATGCGGTTGACCGCGGTGGCGGCAGCCGAGGGCTGCTGGAAATTCACCGTCTCCTGCGGCGCAACGTTGAAGCTGTGCCAGTTGAGCGACAGGTTCGGGCTAGCTTGCTGTATGGTGGTAGTGGCGCCCGACTGGGAGATGCTGCCTGTCCCGGCAACGACTTGGCCGCCGCTTGGTGCGGCCTGCGCAATCGCGGCGGAGAGTGACAGTGCCGCCGCGACGAGTTTGCGGCGCGATCCCTTGCCCCGTCCCCGCGCTGTCTCAGCTACCGCGACCCAAGCGTTCCATACCCGACTCCAGACGAGCCGGAATACGCGATTCATCGACGCGTGGCGTTTCATGTCCCCATCCCTTCATTATTCTTTTGCAGAAGCCTTTTGTTAGAATTTCTGCTTTCGTGCCGCCCTTTGGAGGGCAATCATTGCGGACTGATGAAAATCAATTGCTTTGATGAATTTCAAGAGTAGCCAATAGGAGCGTGGAGGCTGCGCTTTAATTCTAGGAAAGTCAACGGTTCATTTTCAGAACGCATATGGAATGACTATGGCTGGTATCTGCAACGAGGAGTCCAATCAATGCGCGCCGGCATAGGCGACTTATGTGCCTTAGCGTACAGATCGCCATGGTGAGCCAGCGCATGCTGTCAGGGTGTTGGGAACTATAAGCAATTCCTTGAGGGAGCTGGTTGTTCCGCGCTCTTCCCGCGACCTTCGCCGCGTGATCTGCCTCCAAGACCACTCCCTGTGCGTCTTACGGGAGACAAGATGAAATCCGTCCGTCCTTCCCTCGTGAAAGCGTCAACCAAGGCGCCGACCGGCATCGCCGGCTTCGATGAAATCACCGGCGGCGGTTTGCCACGCGGGCGCACGACACTCTTGGTGGGCGGTCCGGGCTCGGGCAAGACCGTACTCGCGCTGCAATTCCTGGTGCATGGCGTGCAGCATTGCAGGGAACCGGGGATTCTTGTCGCTTTTGAGGAGAACTGGACGCGCATCGTGACCAATGCCGAAAGTTTCGGCTGGGAACTTGCCGAGTTGCGCCGGCGAAAGAAGCTGTTTTTCCTGGACGCCCAGCCGCTGACCGATCTAGTCCAGTCGGGGAATTTCGATCTTGGCGGCATGCTCGCGGCACTGGAGGCCCAGACCAAGGCAATGGGAGCGCGGCGCATCGTGATCGATGCGCTGGATGTCGTATTGGCGCTGCTGCCCGACCCGGTGGCGAGAAGGCGGGAGATCTACCGGCTGCACGAGTGGCTGTTGGCGCACGAACTGACGGGCCTCATCACCGCCAAGGCCGGCGGCGATGAGGCGAGTACCCTCATCGAGCAGCCGTTCGGCTTCATGCAATTCATGGTGGACTGCGCCGTGATCCTCAACCACAGTGTGGCGCTGGGCGTATCGCATCGCAATTTGCGCGTGCAGAAGTATCGCGGCTCCAGCTTCGATGAGAATGAATCGCCGTTCCTGATCGGCGCGAGCGGATTGGAGGTCGCCGTCGCGCGCAAACCTGGTCGTGTGGACGCCAAGGTGACGAACGAGCGCGTTTCCAGCGGCGTGAGCCGGCTCGATACCATGTTGGGCGGCGGCTACTACCGCGGCGCCAGCGTGCTGATCACCGGCTTCTCCGGCACGGCCAAGACGACCTTGAGCGCCGCTTTCGCCGAGGCAGCCTGCCGGCGTGGCGAGCGCACCCTGTTCGTGAGTTTTGATTCGGATTGCACCGAGGTGACCCGCAACCTGGCCTCGGTCGGCATCCGGCTCGAGCGTTACGTAAGAAACGGGTCTTTGCGCATGATCTCGGCGCGCTCCATCGCCGGCAGCGCCGAGACCTACCTGGTGCGCATCAAGACGCTGGCGCAGGAGCATGGCGCCCGTTGCCTGGTGATCGATCCGGTGTCCACCTGGTACAAGTCCGGCGATGACCGGACCGCGCAAAGCGTGGCGGACCGCTTGATCGACTGGGCCAAAGGCGACGGCATCACTCTCGTTTGCACCAGCCTGCTCGATGAGATGTCAAACCGGACGGAAAGCGCCTCTCCGCTGCAGATTTCGGCGCTCGCGGACACCTGGATCCACCTCAACTACCTGGTGCAAGCCGGCGAGCGCAACCGCGGCTTGTCCATCGTCAAGTCGCGCGGCACGGCGCATTCGAACCAGGTACGAGAGCTGGTGCTGAGTGATGCGGGCGTGACGCTGGCGGACACTTACACCGCCGGCGGCGAAGTATTGATGGGTACGCTGCGCTGGGAGAAGGAACGCGCCGAGCGCGTCGCGCACGAGGCCGCCGAAGTCGCCGCGAAGCTCACGCGCGTCAGGGTCGATGCCGAGGAGGCCGAACTCAACGTGCGCCTGAAGTCGCTGCAGACCGAGCTCGTGGCGAAGCAGGTCGAGAAGGCCTTGTTGGTCCGCACGACGCAGAGCGATAAGGGCGAGGTATCGCGAGGCCGCACCCAGATGAAGGAGTTGCGCGGCGCGGATGCGGCGATTCCGGGGCGCAAAGTGAACCCGCCATGAGCCGACGCGCGCTGTTCAAGTTCCGGCTCTATGTCGCGGGCGACGCGCCGAACTCCGCGCAGGCCGTTGCCAACCTTGGCGCGCTGTGCCGCGCGCACCTGCCGGATCGGCACGAGATCGAAATCGTGGATGTGTTCCTGGAACCGAAGCGCGCGCTGGCAGACGGCATTTTCCTGACACCGACGCTGGTCAAGCTCGCGCCGTCCCCCGTCAAGAAAATCATCGGCACGCTCAGCCAGACGCAGATCGTGTTGCAGGCGTTGGGACTGGAAAACGCCGCTGTATGAGACCGCGCAAATCACCACCTGCGCAGGACGCGGATAAGGAAATCTCCGCCTTAATCGAGACGCTGCACGAGACCGGGCAGCGCCTGGAGGAACTGACCTCGGGCGAGGTGGATGCCGTAGCGGGCCGCGACGGCCGCACATTCTTGTTGCGCCACGCCCAGGAGCAGTTGCGTCACAGCGAAACCGCCAAGCAGGCCGCCATCCTCAACGCGCTGCCCGCGCATATCGCGTTGCTCGATACCCAGGGTGACATTATCTCGGTGAACGGGGCGTGGAAACGATTTGCCGATGCGAATGCGCTCCAAAGCCCGGAATATGCGATCGGCGTCAACTACCTCGATGTCTGCGACAGCGCACAAGGAGACGGCGCCGCCGATGCACAACAGGCGGCCGCAGGCATTCGTTCGGTGTTGAGTGGCGGGGAAAAGAGCTTTTCGATCGAATATGCCTGTCATTCGCCGGCGGAGGAGCGCTGGTTCCTGATGACGGTAACACCACTGGCTGACGATCGTCCGCACGGCGCCGTGGTCATGCACCTTAACATCACGGAACGAAAGCAGGTGGAGGACAGACTCCGAGAGTCGAAGACATTGCTCCAGCTCGTTGTGGAAAATGTGCCACTCCGCATATTCTGGAAGGACCGCGATTTTCGGTATCTAGGCTGCAACACTCGGTTCGCGAAAGACGCCGGGCACTCCAGGCCCGACGAACTGACCGGCAAGACCGATTTTGAAATGGCGCGGAAGGATCAGGCCGAGTTGTACCGCGACGACGATAAGGCAGTGCTGGAATCGGGTGCCCCCAGGCTGGATATCGAAGAGCCGCAGACGACGCCGGAGGGCAACACGATCTGGCTGCGCACCTCCAAGGTACCGCTGCGTGGCATGGATAATCAGATCATCGGCATTCTGGGTCTCTACCAGGACATCACGGAACGCAAGCAGGCCGAGAGTTCGCTGCGGGAGAGCGAGCGTCGTTTTAGCGACCTGCTGGGAAATGTGGAACTGATTTCAATGATGCTCGACCGCGAAGCGCGGATCACCTACTGCAACGATTACCTGCTTCGCCTGACCGGTTGGCGACGCGAGGAGGTTATCGAGCAAAACTGGTTCGACTTTTTCGTGCCGCCCGAAAATGATGAATTGAATGGCTCCTTTTTCGCGGCGCTGCTCGCCAACCTGCCCGAAGCATGGCATCACGAGAACGAGATCCTTACCCGTTCGGGTGAGCGTCGACTCATTCGCTGGAGCAATTCTGTGCTGCGCTCGGGAGCCGGCGATGTGATCGGAACGGCAAGCATCGGCGAAGACATAACCGAGCAAAGAAGGCATCAGGAGGCGTCGCGGCAGAACGAAGAGCGAACGCGTTCGATTCTGGAATCGGCTGGAGAGGGCATTCATGGCATTGATATGGAGGGAAGAATCATTTTTGAAAATCCCGCTGCCGCGAATTTGCTCGGATACGGCATTGGAGCTCTTTCCGGCACGCATGCACACGCCGCGATGCACTACTCGAGGAAGGACGGAACACCTTATCCCATAGAACAGTGCCCTGTTCATCTCACCATGCGTGACGGGGTCGCGCGCAGAGTCGAGGATGAAGTGTTCTGGCGCAAGGATGGATCGAGCTTCCCGGTTGAATATACAACCGCTCCCATGCGCAACGGTCGCGACGACATAACAGGAGTGGTGGTCGCATTTCAAGACATTACCGATCGGAAGGAAGCGGAAAACAGGATCAAGCGCCTGAACCGCGTATATGCGGTGCTAGGCGCAATCAACACGCTCATCGTGCGCAGCCGCGATCGGCAGGATCTGTTCGATGAGGCGTGCCGAATCACGGTGGAACAGGGCGGGTTCCGGCTCGCCTGGGTCGGACTGCTCGATGCCAACGCGGTGGACGTTACGCCCGTGGCCCGGGCGGGCGTCGACGAAGGCTATCTCGACAATATCCGGCTGACCGCCCGGGAGAACGTGCCCGACAGTTGCACATTGGTGGCACGGGCACTGCAGGAAAAAACGGCTGTGGTCTGCAACGATATCGACGCCGATCCGCAGATGGCGCGCTGGCGCGAGGAGGCGCTGCGGCGCGGCTTTCGGTCGGTGGTCGTGTTCCCGCTGCAATTCGCCGATAAGGTATCGGGCGTCCTCTCGCTCTATGCAGCGGAGAAGGATTTCTTCGACACGGAGGAGATGAAGTTGCTCACCGAGCTTGCCGGTGACGTCTCGTTCGCGGTTGATCATATCGAGAAGCAGGCGCGGCTCGATTACCTCGCCTACTACGATGTGCTCACCGGCCTGGCGAATCGCAATCTGTTTCTCGAACGCGTGGCGCAGTACATACACAGCGCCGCCAGCGGCGGGCACAAGCTTGCCTTGTTCCTCACCGATCTGGAGCGGTTCAAGAACATCAATGACAGCCTCGGCCGGCAGGCCGGCGACGCGCTCCTGCGGCAGGTAGCGGAGTGGCTGACACGCATCGCGGGAGATGCCAACCTGGTTGCGCGAGTGGGGGCGGACGTCTTTGCCGTGGTATTGCCGGAAGTCAGACAGGGCGGCGATCTGGCGCGGATGCTAAAGAAAATGATTGAAGCTTTTCTGGCGCATCCATTCCGCCTGAATGACGCCATATTCCGGATCGCCGCCAAGGGCGGAGTCGCGCTATTCCCGGATGACGGTGCCGACGCCGAGACTTTGTTCAGGAACGCCGAGGCCGCGCTCAAGAAGGCCAAGGCGAGCGGTGAGCGCTACCTGTTTTACGCACAGACCATGACCGAAGCGGTGGCCGGCAAGCTCACCCTGGAAAATCAGTTGCGCGAGGCGCTGGACAATGAAGAATTCGTGCTCCATTACCAGGCCAAGGTGAACCTCGCGAGCGGCAAGCTCACCGGCGCCGAGGCGCTGATCCGCTGGAATGATCCGCGCACGGGCCTGGTGCCGCCAGGCCGCTTCATCCCGATCCTGGAGCAAACCGGATTGATCTATGACGTCGGGCGCTGGGCGCTGAAAAGGGCAATCGCAGACTACCTGCGTTGGCGCGCCGCGGGCCTGGCCCCCGTGCGCATCGCAGTGAACGTGTCAGCACTGCAACTGCGCAATCGCGGCTTCATCGACGAGATCAAGCAGGTAATCGGAATCGACGCGCGCGCGCCGGCCGGACTGGAACTGGAGATCACCGAAGGCCTGATCATGGAGGACGTCAAGGGCACTATCGCCAGCCTGGGGGCGATCCGCGACATGGGCGTCAGCATAGCGATCGACGACTTCGGCACCGGGTTTTCGTCGCTCGCCTATCTCGCCAAACTGCCGGTGGACACGTTGAAAATCGACCGTTCCTTTGTGATCGACATGACTGTCGGGCCGCAGGGACTGGCGCTGGTGTCCACCATCATCAAACTGGCGCATTCGCTGAAGCTCAAGGTGGTGGCGGAGGGCGTGGAAACCGAGGAGCAATCGCGCTTGCTGCGCTTGCTCGCCTGCGACGAAATGCAGGGCTTTTTGTTCAGCAAACCGGTGCCGGTCGAGATTTTCGAGACCAAGTTCCTGGCCCCGCCGGGAGCGACGCCGCCGGCTTTGATTGGCGCTTGAGTGCGCTCCAATTCCCGATGACGAGCCTATCCTTGGATGCGCGCTTCGCTGCCAAGCGCAAACACGGGATCCGCGGGATGCTGATCGCGTTGCTCGTGTCCGTGATCACATTGGCGGCAGTTGTCGCCAATGTTACGCTCCATCGCGTCGTCGAGGACAGCACGCGAGCGGAAGTCCTGCTGCTGCAACTCCACGGGTTTGCCTACCGCCTGTCCGCCTTTGAATGGCAGGCCGTCGGTGAGCGGGAAATGTCTTCCAAGATTGTTGCCGGTGTACAGGATGCACAGGCCGACATGAAGCGCACAATGGCGAGCCTGGAGCAGCTCGATGGGAACGCGGGAAATCTGCGCCCGGTCCGGCACACTTACGACGCCTACAGTCGGGCCATGAATGAAGAGTTCGGCCTCATCAAGAGCGGCAATCTCGGTCAGGCGCGCCGCGTCGACGAGGAACTGGTCGATCCGGCCTTCGATGCATTTACCGAGGCGCTGAGTTCGACCGGTGCCACCTACCGTGCGCAGGCGGAACAGATGGGGGATCTGGCGCTCTTTGGAACCGTGCTCATCTTATTGCTTGCCATCGCCACCGTCGGAGTGCTGGTCTGGCTGACCCAGAAGGCGCAGGCAGCGACCGACGCCGCTGCCGTCGAGCAGAGGGCATTGTTTCAGGGTCAGGAAGAGTTGCGCCTGTTCGCCGACAACGTTCCGTCCATGACCGTCTCGTTTGACAAAGGCCTGCGCTGCGTCTTCGCCAACAAGCGCTACGCGGATTTTTTCGGTTTGGGCAGGGCGGACATCATCGGCAAGCACTTGCGCCAGATCCTCGAGGAGGATGTGTACCGCGAGGTCGAGGGGTATTTTGTGAAGGTGCTGCAGGGCCTTGCGGTCACTTACGAACGGACCTTCACCCTGCAGGACGGCAAGTCCCAATGCCTCGAGGTCAGGGTTGTTCCCCATATCGGAGACCAGGGGAAGATCCTGGGCTTATTCGCCGTGGCACAAGACATAACCGAACGCAAGGAAACGGAAGACAGAATCGTACACCTCAACCGCGTATACGCCGTGCTGAGCGGTATCAATTCGCTGATCGTGCGCGTGCGCGACCGCGACGAACTGTTCACGGAGGCGTGCCGCATCGCGGTCGAGGCAGGCGGGTTCCGCATGTCCATGATTGCTCTTGTCGATCGCGGCGCGACGAAGATTGTCCCGGTCGCGTCGGCGGGCAAGGATGAGGAACTCCTGGCTGCCATCAAAGGCCTCCTGGCGTCGAGCGAAAGTGCGCCAAAGACCATGGTTGGGCGGGCGATCAGGGAGAAAAAGCCCGTCGTGGCCAACGACTCGCAAAAGGATCCTCAGGTCTTGGTCGGCAGCAAATACGCCGAAGCTGGAGTTCGCTCGATGGCAGTTTTGCCGCTGATGGTCGCGGACGAAGCGATAGGTGTGCTGGCGCTATACGCCGGCGAGAGTGAATTCTTCGCCGAAGAAGAGTTGAAGCTGTTGACCGAACTGACCGGCGACATCGCGTTTGCGATCGACCACATCGAGAAACAGGAGCGGCTGGATTACCTCGCCTACTACGATGCGCTCACCGGCCTGGCCAACCGCACTCTGTTTCTCGAGCGGGTGGCCCAGTACATGCGCAGCGCGGCCAGCGGCGGGCACAAGCTTGCCTTGTTCCTGTTCGATCTGGAGCGATTCAAGAACATCAACGACAGCCTCGGCCGGCCGGCCGGCGACGCGCTCCTGAAGCAAGTAGCGGAGTGGCTGACGCGCAACCTGGGCGATGCCAACCTGTTCGCGCGAGTGGATGCGGACCATTTTTCGATAGTGCTGCCGGAAGTAAGGCAGGACGGCGACGTGGCGCGGCTGGTCGAGAAAACGATGGGAGCTTTTCTGGAACATCCGTTCCGCCTGAATGACGCGGTGTTCCGGATCGTCGCCAAGGTCGGGGTAGCGCTATTTCCGGATGACGGGACCGACGCCGACACTTTGTTCAAGAACGCCGAGGCCGCGCTCAAGAAGGCCAAGGCGAGTGGCGAGCGCTACCTGTTTTACACACAGGCTATGAACGAATCTGTGGCCGGCAAGCTCACCCTGGAAACTCAGTTGCGCCAGGCGCTGGACAACGGAGAATTCGTGCTCCATTACCAGCCCAAGGTGAACCTCGGGAGCGGCAAGCTCACCAGCGCCGAGGCGCTGATCCGCTGGAACGATCCGCGCACGGGCCTGGTGCCGCCGGGTCGGTTCATCCCGATCCTGGAAGAAACCGGTTTGATCTACGACGTCGGGCGCTGGGCGCTCCGGAAAGCGATCGAAGACTACCTGCGCTGGCGCGCCGCGGGCTTGCCTGCGGTGCGCATCGCAGTGAACGTGTCGCCGCTGCAACTCCGGAATCGCGGCTTCGTCGCCGAGATCGAGCAAGTGATCGGCATTGACGCGCATGCGGCGGCAGGCCTCGAACTGGAGATCACCGAGAGCCTGATCATGGAGGACGTCAAGCACAACATCGCCAGCTTGCAGGCGATCCGCGCCATGGGCGTCTGTATCGCCATCGATGACTTCGGCACCGGTTTCTCGTCGCTCAGCTACCTCGCCAAACTGCCGGTGGACACGCTGAAGATCGACCGCTCGTTCGTGCTCGACATGACTGCCGGGCCGGAGGGACTGGCATTGGTATCGACCATCATTAACCTGGCGCATTCGCTGAAACTCAAGGTGGTGGCGGAGGGCGTCGAAACCGAGGAGCAGTCGCGCCTGCTCAGGTTGCTCGACTGCGACGAAATGCAGGGCTTCTTGTTCAGCAAGCCGGTGCCGGGCGAGATCTTCGAAACTAGATTCCTGGCGCCATCGCCCGCCGGGTGACGAATAATGAAGGCGATGCTGATCGCGGAAAACTCGCTTTATCATCTGGGTCGACACACCATAGCTCAGAGGAAGTGCCCTATGAAGCGGGAAGCATTGGCGCCCATGGCAAACCGCAGCAGAAGGAGATAAGCGTTGGGCAATTTCCTTCAACAGCACCTCGACTACGTTTATTTTGTCTATGGCCTTGCGTTCGTTCTGATCGCGGCGGTTTGTGCCGTCATTCCCAAGGAATCGGCGCGCGGCGTGCCCTGGATATGGCTCGGCCTGTTTGGACTGACTCACGGCGTCAGCGAATGGCTAGAAATATTTCCAATCAATCTGCAAGACACGCCTACTCTTGGTACCGTACGCACCGCAGCCGCGACCCTGTCGTATGTGTTCCTGTGCGAATTTGGCCGCAAGAGTCTGCACAAACTGCAGCGCAAGGTTCCCGGCAGATGGATTTACCTGCCGCTGCTCGCGCTCGCCGCGTCGGGCGCTTCGGGCGGGCCGGCGAGCCTGCATGCCACGACGCGTTACGCTCTCGCGCTGATTGGCGGCCTGTGTGCGGCCTGGGCGCTGTACCTGATGGACAAACAGGACGAACGCAGCCGCGGGCGCCTGGCCGTGGTCGCGATCGGCATGGCCGGATACGCCGTTGCGGCGGGTGTCATTATTTCGGGTTCGGGCGCGCCGTTTTTTCCGGCCTCGGTCCTCAACGCGGACTGGTTCGTATCGGCGTTCGACCTACCCATCCAGATTGTAAGAGGCGCGTTCGGGGTGCTCATTGCGACTGCCCTGTGGGCGTATTCGGGGCACTTGCGGCGGATCGACCTGTCGGCGGCGGAAAACAAGGGCGTCGCGCCATTAGGCTACGGCCTGGCCATCGTGCTTGCGGTAACGCTGGTCGCCGGCTGGCGGTTCGCCGAGTTCGCCAGCGACTGGGCGGATGACGAAGTGCGCGACATTCTCCGGATTCAGGCCGGGACGGCTGCGGTTGGGTTCACCCCCGAGGAGCTCGCGCCCTTGCGCGGTACCACGGTGGATTGGAGCCAGGCGAATTATCGACATCTGAAACAGCAGATGCAGGCGGTGAGCCGCGCCAATCCTGAACTGCGCTCCCTGCACCTCTTGATCCTTCGCGACGGCAATATTCACGAAGCCGTGGCCGTCGATGCGAAATACCCGGGCCGCGCGGAAACCGGCGTGGCCTATGAACGTCCACCCAGAGAACTGCTGCAGGCCTTCTCTCCCGGCATCGTGACCACGCTCGGCCCCTATCGCGGCGGCTCGGGGGACCTGGTCTCCGCATTCGCGCCGATCCGCGATCCGCGCACCGATGCCGTGGTAGGCGTTCTGGGCATCGATATCAGCGCAGACGACTGGAAGCGCTCGGTAGCCGAGTACCGCCTGACGGCGATGTTCGTGACACTACTGGTCGTGCTGCTGGTGATCTATTTTTTCATCGTGCGCGAGCGCATGTGGCGATCGGCGCAGTTGACCGCGCGCAGCGAACAAGCCTTGCACGAGAGCGAGGCGCGCTTTCGCAGCGTGACCGAGATGTCCTCCGACTTCTACTGGGAGAGCGATGCCGAACATCGGCTCACGCAGCGTGCGTCGGCAGACAGGACCTTGAGTACCGTGTCGGTATTTCAGCAGGGCGCGCAAATCGGCCAGCGCCGCTGGGAAATACCTTATCTGTCGCCGGACGAGGCGGGCTGGCAGGCGCACCGGGCGGTGCTCGATGCGCACCAGCCATTTCGCAATTTCGAGCTCTCGCGCCTGGGCGCGGATGGCACCGAGCGGCACATCTCGATCAGCGGTGATCCGATGTTCGATGAGTCCGGCGCGTTCAAAGGTTACCGCGGCGTCGGCACCGACATCACCGCGCGCAAGCGCTCGGAACAAGCTTTGCGCGATACCGCAGCGCAATTGCGCCTGTTCGCCGACAACATTCCGGCCATGACCGTCTCTCTTGACGCGAACCTGCGCTATGTCTTCGTCAACAAGCGCTTTGCGGATTTTTTCGGTTTTGACCCGGCGGAAATTGTCGGCAAGCACCTGCGCGAGGTCATCGGGGAAGAATCCTTCCGCGAGATCGAAGGTTATTTTGCGCAAGCGCTGCAGGGGTATCCGGTTACTTACCAAAGGAAGCGCAAGCTTGCAAACGGCGAGTACCGCCACCTCGAGGCCAAGCTTCTGCCGCATGTCGGAGACCAAGGGAAAGTCGTGGGCTGTTTTGCGCTGACGACCGACATTACCGAACACAAACTGACGGAGGAGCGCATCCAGCGCGTGGCGCATCACGACAGCCTCACCGGTCTGCCGAACCGCCTGCTGTTCAACGACCGGCTGGAGCACGCGATCAGTCTTGCCAAGCGCGACTCGCGCCAGTTCGCGCTGCTGTACCTCGACCTGGATAAATTCAAGCCCGTGAACGACGCCCTGGGACACGCCGCCGGCGACGAGCTGTTGCAAGCCGTTGCCGCGAGAATCCGGCACCAGGTACGTGAATCCGACACTGTGGCCCGCGTCGGCGGCGATGAATTCACCGTGATCCTGTCCGATATCGCCAGGCGCGAGGATGCGCAAACCGTCGCCACGAAGATCATTGCGGCTCTTACTACGCCGTTTCAACTCGGCAGTCAGAAGCAGCGCGTCGACATCGGGACCAGCATCGGCATCGCGCTCTATCCGGCCGACGGCCGGGACGCGGACGCGCTTGTCGAGGCGGCCGATGCCGCCATGTACGGCGCCAAGCAGATCGGGAGCAGCTTTCGGTTTTTCGAAGTGTAGGGGCGCCGACTTGCGTTACTTACTTTAGCTCTTTCCAACACCCGGGAGGATACGGTGACCATCCACGTGGCCTTGCTCAACGACTATCAGAGAATTGCCATGAAACTGGCTCCCTGGGAGACGCTCGCCCCGGCAGTCTCGGTCCAGGCATTCAGCGTCAAGTTCGCCGACGAGAACGAGGCCGCGGCTAAGCTCAAGGGATTCGACATCGTGATGGCCATGCGCGAACGCCAACCGTTCCCGCGCTCGCTGCTCGAGCGCCTGCCGCGCCTGAAGATGATCGCCAGCGCCGGGCGTCGCAATGCCGCCATCGATTTGAGGGCATGCACGGACCTGGGCATCCTGGTGTGCGGCACCACGAGTTCCATCCGGCCGACCGTGGAGTTTACTTGGGCCGCCATTCTCGCGCTGCTGCGCCACATCCCGGCGGAAGTGCAGGCCGCGCGGACGGGCAAATGGCAGATTTCCCTGGGCACGGAGCTGAATGGAAAAACGCTGGGGCTGATGGGCCTGGGACGCATCGGCGCGGAGGTGGCCGAGGTGGCGCTCGCGTTCAAGATGCGGCTGTTGGCCTGGAGCCCGCACCTGACACCCGAACGCGCGCAGGAATGCGGCGCCACTCACGTTTCGTTGGAACGGCTGCTAGGCGAATCCGACATCGTCTCCATTCATCTGGGGCTCGGCCCGGGGACACACGGCCTAGTCGGCGCGCGCGAACTGGGCTGGATGCGCCCCTCTGCCTATCTCGTGAATACTTCGCGCGGCCCTATCGTCGATGAAGCGGCGCTGCTCGTCGCACTCGAGCGTAAGGCGATCGCCGGGGCGGCTCTGGATGTGTTCACCACGGAGCCCCTGCCCAAGGATCATCCGTTCTTCGCGCTGGACAACGCGCTGATCACCCCGCATCTGGGCGGGCACACGCTGGAGCACCGCGCGGAGTACTACCTGGGCACCTTGGAGAACATCAGGGCCTACCTGGCCGACGCACCCGAGCGCGTGATGAACCCCGAGGTGCTGCCGAAGTATCGCCGGCCGTAATCCGCCGCCGGTCGTCATGCGCGCGTGCGCGTTCCGGAATGTTCGGCGCTAGGGTTTGGTGAGTTGGCGGACCATCTGGACCAGGTCTTTGCCCACGGTCCTGGCCTCTTCCAAGGCAGTCGAGCCCTGAGCGCCCCCTACCCCCTCCCTGACCTCACCTTTTTCCCTGCCGTACCCGATCGCGCATCGGACTGGCACCATACCCTGAGACATGATGAATCCATAGAGCAAGTTACGCGTCCCGCCTGCGCCTACCCGCCGCACCGCGAGGACAGGCGCCGCGGCTTTTCCCTTCAGCTTCCTGTCCCTTAAGAATAGATACATGCGGTCCATAATGGCCTTCATCTGAGCGCTCACGCTGCCGAAATACACCGGCGAGCCGAACACGATGGCATCTGCAGCCAGGAGCTGTTCGAAAATAGGCTCCATATCGTCATGGATGTGACAGGTGTGAGTCTTGCGGCAAGTGCCGCAGCCATCGCAACCCGCAATATTCTTGCCCGCCACCGAGACGAGTTCCGTCTGCGCCCCCGCCTCCTGCGCCGAAGCGAGAGCCTCCTTGACCATTATCTCGGTGTTACCCCCTTTGCGTGCACTGCCGACGATTCCCAGGACTTTCATGTCAAGCTCCCCCTCTGTTTGAAATTACGATCAGTCTAATCCCAAGGCGTAAGCGCAGCGGCATCTTCACCGGCAATACGGCCGAAGGCCAGCGCTTCGGGCAAGTTGGAGGCGCCTTCATACATGGGATAGAAAAACGATCCTAGCTCGCCCGCGGCATATAGCCTTGGAATAGGCTCGTCATTCTTGTCCAGCACTTGAGCCCGCGCGTTGTGCTTCGGACCGCCGTGCGTGTTTATGATGGGTTCGCAGAGCTCGGTAGCGTAGTAGGGCGGGGTCTTCAGCGGCGCCAACCATTCTTTGGATCTACCGAAGTCTGGGTCCTCGCCCTTCTCACAGTATCCGTTGTATCTGGCGATGGTTTCTTCCAGCACAGCGGAATCCATGTCCAGCTTCTCGGCAAGCTGTTCAATGGTATCGGCCTTGACTATCCACCCCTGCTCTACTTCCGCGCTGTTGTCATCGCTCCACTCGTATAGTCCATGCACTCGCCACCAACCTATATGCGTTCCGACAATGGGGCCCTTCTTCCTGAACGTTTCATCGAAAGCCAAGTAGAAAGGGAGATTGGGGTATTCGGCGCGATCATGGTCAAAGTATTGCACCTTGAATAGGTCCTTACGATGATCCAGCACCATGGACTCGTTCATGAACCGCTTCGCATACTTGTTTATGTAAATGGCCTGGCTGCCGATCGGCAGGTGCTTTTCCAGCCGGAACCCGACACCAAATTTCTCGCTGGGCGCTTTGGGGGCAAAAGTCGCCAGTTCACAGCCGCTCATGTGCCAGAGCTTCGCGCCTGCTTCCGCAGCCATTTCTATACCATCCCCTGTATTGTATGGGGTGCCGTATGGATAGATGGGCAATTGCGTCAGGTAGGGCAGGAAATTGACCAACATTTCCCTGTTGTTTTGGAAGCCGCCGCAAGCCAGAACTACGGCTCTTTTCGCTCTGACACATATATCTGCGTCTCCTGCGCCTTTCGCCTTGACGCCCAGTATCTCCCTGGTTATCGGGTCCTGGATCAGCTTTTGCGCCGGCGCCTCGAACATGATTCTGATGCCGCGCCGCTGTGCCTGATTTGCCAGGACCTCAAACAATTGGTCTCCATGCGCGGCGTACACCGTTCCTCCCGCTTTTTCCTGCTCCTCTCTTTGCTGCGCGGTCCGCGCAAGGCTAGCCACGCGATGAAAGCTGCTCGAACCCGGAAGCGTCGGAAAATCCATGGGCCGCGGCAGATACTCGAGTTCAACGCCCCATTGCGCAAGCCTCGACGGAAGCGCGACCATGGCTTGCGCAAGCGCACGGATCGACGCTTCGTCGACTGTGCCTTGAGTCAGCGCCCTGTAGAACTCAATCGCGTTGGGCACATCGCCGGGGATGCGCATTCCACCCCCAGAACAGCCGGTATTTCCTCCGCCGAACGGCGCTTTTTCCAGTATGAGTACACGCGCCCCGGCATCGTGTGCTGAAATGGCCGCACAAACTCCGGCGCCACCGTATCCCACGATCACGACATCCGCCTCGACATCCCATTTCTCGGGAAGCCACGGCTTAGACTTCGCCGCTTTCCTCCCCTCATCGACAGAACGCATGATCGTTCCTCCCTCTCCCCTCAAACTAAACTCAGCACACTGCGTGTCCTTTGACCGGCCATCAGTGAGCCGGGGTGCAGGAAACGGCAGATGGTCCACAAAAGCGGAACACGACAGCCCGGACCGCCCAGTCACTCGCCTGCATGGCTCGCCGTGTAGCGGATAAGACTTGCGCAAATCCGTCTCACTGCCGGTCAGGAAGACGATTATTCGAGCTTGATGTTGGCGCTCTTGATGATTCTCGCGTATTTGGCGATGTCCGCCTTGAACAGCGCGGCGACTTGCGCAGGAGTCGAAATGTAGTGTTCCATCCCTTGCCTGGCCAGTTGCTCCTGGGTTTCGGGCATAGCCAGAATCACGGCCATGTCGCCCGATATCTTGTCGATGATTGCCTTCGGCGTGGCGGCCGGCGCAACGATCGCGTACCAGCCCGTCATATCGAATCCCGGCAGTCCGGCCTCGGCGAAGGTGGGTATTTGCGGCGCGGTCGCAAGCCGTGCCTCGCCCGTGACTGCGATCGCCTTGAGTTTTCCGCTCTTGATGTGCTGGAGGGCAGATACTGGAATTTGGAACGACATTTGCACTTGACCGCCAATGAGGTCGGAGATGAGCGGCCCCGATCCCTTGTAGGGGATGTGTTGTATCTTTGTCTCCGCCATGATGTTGAAGAGTTCGCCTGCCAGATGGACCGAAGTGCCGACGCCCGACGAAGCGAAGTTGAGTTGTCCCGGCTTGGATTTGGCGAGCGCTATCAATTCCCGCAAGCTATTGGCCGGGACCGACGGATTGAGCACCAGGACATTGCGTGACTTCGCGATGGTGGCCGCCGCACTGAAGTCCTTGATCGTATCGTAGGGGAGATAAGGGACCAGGCTGGGGGTGGTGACAAATGCGGTGGATGCCAACAGGATGGTGTAGCCATCAGGCGGGGCCTTGGCCACGGCTTCGGTACCGATGATCGTGTTGCCGCCCGGCCGATTGTCGACGATCACCGACTGGCCCCACTTTTCAGACAGTTTCTGCGCAGCGAGGCGGGCCATCGGATCGGTGCTGCCGCCCGGCGGGTAGGGAACGATGAAGCGGATCGGTTTGTTGGGATAAGCCTGCTGGGCGCTAAGCGCCCCGGAAAGAACCGCCAGCACACCTAGAGCCAGTATTCGCGCGAAAATCCTGCAAGACCTCATAATGTTGCCTCCTCCCTTATGCGCTAGGTTGGGCATCGGCCGATGTTGGCCAAGCCAATTTGACAACCGCTTTCAACACGCGAGCAATCGTACAGTGAGTCCCCCGGATTGCCAAGCATGGCCCTCCAGACTGCCGACAGTAGCATTACTCGCCCGCTTCCGTAGCGCCTACCCACCACCAAAAATCTCTTCTTCAGGCTGCTCCGTGTGAATTACTACACTTCGTCAGCAGAGACCGCGACCGCAAACGGAACGCCCAGTGTCTCGAAGTGTTTTTGTCCACATCGCACTTTGTCCGCTTCACTCGTGCGCAATTTTAGAAAATCCTTGGTGCTCTTAGTTTCCCGCACCAAGTATAGCGTTTTGTCGTCGTGCTTGAGGATTGCCCAGTCGGGGTTGTACTTGCCGACAGGGGTGTCGATCTCGAACCAGCCTGGCAGTTTCACGAACAGCTTGATGTCTGAGCGTTCGTCCAGCCGCTGGGCGAATTTCCGCTCCACCTCGGACTCGTAAACCACGTACTCGTAGACCGATTTCTCGACCTGTAGTGCAGTCAAGTAATTGATCAGCTCCTCGTTTTTGAAGAGCAGCATCTCCCACTCCGCCGCCGAACCTGTAGCGTCGATGCGCTCGTATTTGATGCCGTCCACCAGCAGGCGATGCAGCTCATACTTGAGTATCGTCGCCACGGCATCGAGGAAACGCTGCGGGTTGTTGAAAAACTCGCCGAGCCGTCCCGATTCCTTGAGGATGCGGACAAGTGTCGAGCGCGTAAGCTCCGTTTCGTTCTGAAGGTAAGCGAGCACGTCCGGTATCGCATGCGAGAGATACTTCGCCTCCTCCTGCGCGGCGCCCACCGCCGCCGCCGTCACGCCGCCTTTGGTGACGCCGATCTATCCGGTCACGATATGAATCTTCGGTATCTCGATTTTCTCCATGCGCCTGATTGCAGCGACGGCCAAAGCAACCAGCTTGCCGGTCTCGAACTCCACGCGGTAAGTCGTCCTGGGCTTGATGTGATCCCACAGCGCTTTGAATTCCGGACTGAGCGCAACCTCTTTCTTGAGCTTGTTTGGCCCATCGTCCCGCTCCCGGCGGATATGCCGTTCGATCTGATACGCCGCCAGAAGATCAATGATTGCCGGCGCCAGCTCGCTATGCACCTCCGGCAGTTCCAGCTTGAATTCCTTGCGCTTCGGATCGAATGCAGGCTGGATACGCCCATCTACGTCGAGCATGTTCTGATTCACTAACGCGTCGCGTAGCGTGACCGCGGCCTCTTGCCCAATCGGGCGTTCCTCGCCGTCCACGACCCGCATGATTTTGGCGAACGCCGTGAGCGGCACTTTGCCGAAGGTCACGCCGCATTCTTCCTCGTACTCGTTCTGCAGCGCCCGCGCGAAATCCTCGTAGCTTTCGTTGGCCATGACATAGAGCTTGTTCACCGACTCGTCGAATACGCGCAAGCCATTCTGATCCACCGGCAGGCGCAGGCCGCGGCCGATTTCCTGCCGCTTCTTCACTGCACTGCGGGTTTCGTTAAGTGTGCAGATCTGAAACACGTTGGGATTGTCCCAGCCTTCGCGCAGCGCCGAGTGACTGAAGATGAAGCGCAGCGGTTCGTCGATGGAAAGCAGGCGCTCTTTCTCCTTCATGATGAGGTTGTACACGTCGTCGTCGGCTTGCGTGTCGCCCCGCGTATCCTTGAGCACGCCCTTTTTGTCCTGTGCGAAGTAGCCGTTATGGAGCTTGTCCATCGGCTGTTTGAGCCAATCCAGTTCGCGGAAACGCTCGTCCTTTGCCAGCGCCGCCAGTTCGGCTTCGAACGCCTCGGCGAACTTGCCCTTCGCCGGCTGGCCTGCCGCGTCGTAATCGCGGTAGTTGGCCACGCGGTCGACGAAAAAAAGGCTGAGCACCTTGATGCCGCGCTCTTTCAATTGCAGCTCCTTCTCTAAATGCCGCTTCACCGTGTGCTTGATCTGTGTGCGCCAGACATCCTGACACATGCCACCCGCTTCCTCGCCAAGACGCAACGTCCGACCATTGCTGAAGCGCACGAACTCGCTGCCCGGCTCGGCGTTTATTTCTGCCACCGAGAATCCTTGTGCGTAACAGGCCCGCTCATTCGAAAGAGTAAACAAGTCCGCGCCGTTCTTCACCGTGACGGACTTCTCCTTCGGGCCATCCGTGCCCTGCACGTGAATCCGAAGCTTGGCTTTGATGCCGTTTTTGTAGTCGATCTTTTCCACGCGCACAAAGGCATCGTTTGCCGCACCCTCCGCCGCCGCGCTCGCGACCACGATCTGCTTCACCAGCTTCAGCTCGAACGCCCGCACCGGGTCGAGCCGGTAAACGAGGTTGTACGGGTTGCGGTGCGTCGCGGAGTAGCGCAGTGTGCACAGCGGGTTGAGCGCCTTGATCGCCTCTTGCGCCCTGTCCGTCGAGTCCACGCTCTGCGGTTCGTCGATAATGACGATGGGTCGTGCCGCCTGCACGAACTCGATCGGCTGTCGCCCGGAGAGCTTGTCGCTTTCCTTGTAGATGACGTTGCTCTTCTGCTCTGCCTCGGTACCTGTAAAGTTCTTGCGAAAGGCGTCGAAGTTGATGACCAGAATCTGTAACGTGTTGCTGGTGGCGAACTGGCGCAGCCGGTTTACCTTCCGCGAGTCGTAGACGAAATGCTCGAAGGGCAGATTGTTGTAGAGCGCGTGGAAATGGTCAGCAGTGATCGCGATGTTCTTCAGCACGCCCTCGCGGATCGCCACGCTCGGCACAACAATGATGAACTTCTGGAAGCCGTAGCGGCGTGACAACTCAAAAATACTCCGCAGATACACGTAGGTCTTGCCGGTACCGGTCTCCATCTCCACCGAAAAATGCGGGCAGTTCCGCGACCGGTTGGCAGGCCCGTCGAACAACTCCCACGCCTCCAGCGCCGCCTTCGGGTCGGCAACCTCGATATCGTTGCGAATCTGGAGGTCACGCGTGTTCGCCAACAGCTTGTCGTCCGCCACCAGCAACTGATTGCCGGCGCCGAGCTCGGTCTGCTGCTGGCCGGCGAACAGTCCCGTTCCGGCGCCCATATCGATCACGGCGTACTCAGGCGCACCCCGCGGCTGACCATCGAACAGGTCGGTGACAGCCGCAACCGCGTCAAGCTGAAACTGCTGATTGGCGTCGAATTGAAGTTTCATTCCTTGGCGACCGAGATGTAGGCCTGATCGGGACGGTTCGGTGATTCCGGGTATCTCAGCCGCAAGAGACCTTCGCCGGTCATTGGGTACAAGTAACGGGTGCGTAAGCCGGCGACATTGCGATGGAGCAGTCTCGCAATCTGGTCGGCGGTAAGATATCGCTGCGCGCAGACTTCCAAGATGACCCGACGTACGAGTTCGGGCTTGGCTCGTCCAGAGCTCGATACCCGGTCAGCCAGATTGGACAAGGTTTTTTCTTCCTCTGGGGTCAGTTCTCCCCCCGGCTTATGTGACAAGTCTCCCGGCTTATGTGACAAGTCTCCCGGCTTATGTGACAAGTCTCCCGGCTTATGTAAGGAGTTCCTCTTTTCGCCCGCCTCATCGAACAACGAGGGGGCGGAGGTGACGCCGCCACCGAGCCGGTAGGTTGTCCACCGCCGCCGATTGTCCGAGACCAGCAAGCCCCTCTCGCACAAGCGCGTGAGCATCCGGGTGATGTCCACCGGATGATCGGCCAGCAGTTCCTGCAATCGCGCATTCGATACCACTCCCTCAATCTCCGCTGTTGCTAGCGCCTGAACTTCGGCCGGGTCCAGCGCATCGACGCCCGCGCCGAAAACATCGCGCAAATGCGCCAAACTCGCATCGGGAATAAGGCTGACCATGGGCAGCGTCAGTCGCACCCGATCCGGCTGCGGATGCGTTCCGATCAATGGCGCTCGCCAATGCCGGCTGCGCCAGCCCGCGCGAATCTTGTCTACTCCTGAACCGGCCTGCTCGCCACCGCCGATCATGAGGAACATTTTCTGTAAAGACTTGTTGCGGCATTCGCTGACGCCGCCACGCCTGAACTGCTCCAGCGACACCAGCAAGGTGCCGGGATTTTCGAGCACGAACTGATCCGGGTAACGCTCCAACACAACGCCCCCCGGCGCTGAATAATCCGCGTGGATCAGCGCATTGACGAACGCCTCGCGCAGCGCCTCGTGCACCGGCGTCTCATCGCGACGCATACCGCCTTCCAGTTGGAACGGCACGGGCAAACCAGCGGACAGTTTGGGCCATACGCGCTGGTAAAACTGGAACAGGTTCGCCTCCCAGGTGCCGTCAGGGTATACACGATCGCTCCAGCGCGTGGCCGGATCGAGCTTCTCCCTGTAGTCCACGAAATAGGCCGGCGCAGCCTCGGGATCGCGAATCGCCTGATCCTTGCCAAACATCAACAGCCCCGCAAGGGTCAGCCCTTCCGTACCCGTGGTGCGATCACGCCGCCAGCCACCCAGCCGATCTAGTAATTCCTTATCCTCCAGAGACAGCCAGGCATGTTCGCCCTTGGCGGCGCGAAAACGCTGGCGATATTGGGTCAGACTCCCAGCGTCGAGATCATCGAGCGTGAAGCCCGCCAGAGCGCGCTGATCGGCCGGCACCGGGTCCGCATCCGCCAGCATGCGTCGGACCTCGTCATCGGCGCAGCGATAATCACCCTCGTGATGGCGGCGATACGTATTGCCGAAAGGCGACGGACCGAGATACACCGGGCGATTGCCGCGCGTTGCGCGCGGCACGCGAATCGCAAGCAGATTCGCGCCTTCAACCGCAACAACATCCACATTATCATTGGTCAACAGATTGCAGCTCACCTTGCCGCGATTGTTCAGCCCGTCTCAGAGGATTTTCTGGTAATCGCCAAGTTGCGCCGGGGTGAGACCGTCCAACCGCACCTTGCTGTCATCCTCGCGCGCCCCCAGAATAACGATGCCGCCGTCGGTGTTGGCGAAAGCGCTGTAGGTTTCCCAAAAACTACCTGGAAAACCGCCCCGTGCCGACTTGAACTCCCAATCGGTCGTCTCGCCGACTTGAGCGGCTTCGAGAATGCGATCCAGCAGTTCAACGCTCATCGTGTTCACACCGTCTTGAAACTCGTGATGCCTTTGGTCTTGAAGATCTGAACGGCGTTCGCTTTGAGCTGATCGTTGCCGGCGAACCCTTCGTCCAGACAGACCACACGCTCGGTCTTCTTCTCGGCCATGGCCCGGATGAGTTCAAGTGTTAGTTCGCGTTCCAGACAGATGAAAAGCACGCCGCCGGCGACGCTATACACAGCCTTGCCCGCAAGCGTGAGTGTTTCGACGGGCGTGGCAAGCGGGAAGCCGCTTTTGAGTAAAATCTCATAGAGCAGATCGTCGGCGGTGCGGCCATCACGGATATGATCGACGTGGAGTTCAAGCTGTTTTTCCAATGCTTTCGCCTCGTGCGGCACGTCGGCGGTCCAGGGTTTGAAGTTGGATTCAGCCAGCTTGAAAACGCGGAAGCCGCGATCTGGTTTCTCCCCTCGCCCGCTTTCGGGAGAGGGGGCGGGGGAGAGAACAAGTTGTCGCGAACCTTGTGCGTCCTCATCGTTCAGCTTCTTTATGACACGGCGGACGCGCTCCTTGGTGATGTCGGTGATCATCGGGTAGTCCGTGCGCTCCGTAGGTTCTGGAAGCTGGACAAGAATATATCGGCGATCGCTCTTGTCTTTCCGATTAAGCTCAAGAATGGCGTGCGCGATGCTGCCACTACCAGCGAAGAAGTCTGCCACTAGCGAGTCCGATTCAGTGACGAACGATATCAGCGATTCCAACAGTTCGGATGGCTTTGGGTTTGTGAAGACCGACTCCTCGCCAGGAAAAAGTCTTTTCAACTCGAAGGAACCAAGGCGACCGTCAAGCGATATCACACTGCGAAGCGAATCTTCGTAATCTGCCAGGTATTTCTTAGAGCTTATCCGTAATTAATATATAATACCCTCCCGAGTCGCCTGTGACGCGGCGCGGGAGGGGTGATGGGAACGAAAAAGCGAGCAAAGAAGCGTGTGGCTTCCTGGGTGGTAACAGATG
>Ga0082335_1003384_pt1 | contig 26395 bp, 29 predicted proteins | sample Subgrocontami58m_FD_72375 | JGI IMG/M metagenome (GOLD analysis project Ga0082335, IMG submission 72375) | Subsurface groundwater microbial communities from S. Glens Falls, New York, USA - GMW37 contaminated, 5.8 m (SPADES assembly) (version 2) ...
TTACTAATGAGTGCGTAAGTAAATGGACATGTTAGGTTGCGATGTAGCGCAGATGGGGATCGCAAAAGAAGCCGCGGATTAGATTGGGGAGCTTCTGGAGTCGGTGGAGAGCGGCCATGGCTTTGCTCTTGAGGTCCCCTTTAGTCTTAGCGATGCCGGCGCGACCGACGCGGTCTGCTTTGACGTTCTTCCAGACCCACTCGTCGGGGTTGAGCTCAGGCGAGTAGGCTGGCAGGTGGAACAGACGCAAGCGTCCCTCGGTTGAGGCTACGAATTCCTTGACCACGTTGGAACGATGGACGGGGTGGCCATCGACGATGAGGAACACCGGACCATCAGTATCGTGTATGAGCCGTTTGCAGAATTCGATGAACGTCTCGAAGTTAAACTTGCCCTCGTAGGTGGCGAACCGTAGGACCCCTCGCAAGGTGACTGCAGATATGAGGTTGATCGATTCGCGGGTGCCAGTAGTACGTACGAGTGGAGTCTGCCCGACTGGCGCCCAAGTGGTGCCGGCGTGGAAGTCAGTGCGTAGCCCCGCCTCATCACCGAAGTAGATGGTCGCTCCCACGGCGGCAGCCTCGGCGCGGATGGCTGGATACTCTTCGCTCTTCCATCGCCCCACTGCCACGGGATTCTGCTGGTAGGCCCGCCACAACGGACGCTGCGCAGACAGCCCCAGCTTGTGCAGCAACCGGCCCACGCTTACGACCGACAACCTGACACCGAATTCACGCCGGATCAGTTCGCGAACCATCTCCCGGGTCCACAACGCAAACTCGAAGGAAAGCTGGCGGGGATCATTGCCTGTGACCATCGTGTAGACCTGGCGTAACTGCGTCCCGGAGAGCTTCCGCGGTCGACCGGATAAAGGCCGAGCTTTGAGGGCCTCTAAGCCACCCTCCCGGTATCGCGCCATCCACCCGAATACGGTGGAACGGGCAAACCCCAAGACGCCCGCGAGATGCTCCGGGCTAACACCATCCTCAACTTGCCGGACGACGCGCATGCGAACCTGCTCGAGGGTCTTGTGGTCCAGCTTCCGCCCATCGTTGTCTCGCATACCCGGTATTGTACAAGAAAACGGGGTCAAAGTCCACTTACTTATGGCCGCCTTAGTAACAAGGAGTGAGAGGTCCAGCGATGAGGACCATCGCCAACTGGATCGCGAGACATCTGAGAATAACGGTTTCGGTCGTGGGCCTTGCAGCAGTGGTCATCGCCATAGGGGCGGTGGTGCAGAGTGGGGCAGACCGGGGCGCATCTTCTCCTGTCCTCTCCTATCAGTTCGATGAAGCAACGGGGAAATGGGTCATGGCAACGGAATCTTTCGGCATGCGGCCTGGTCCGGGCCTTGGCAGTCCTCGCTCCACAAATACTGTAATCATACGAGTCAGGAAAGCCGATCCAGTGAAGGACATAACAATTGAGAATGCACTGGTGGCCGGTGGCAGCGATCCAATAATTGAGATTTCCGGGCAGGCAAACGGGTCGGGCACTCAAGGCCACTTGAACATTGGTGCCCTTTCCTTTGTTGGGGTCGATGCCAAGCGCCTCAGAATAGTTGCGACGGAGGCGGTCATGGTTTCGACGACCAATGCAGTGGATAAGGACGACGAATTGGATATGAACGTGACGACGGTAGGCGTCGTAGTCGTCAGTCAGGGTGGGATGACCAAGTTCACGATTGGGTCCACCAATCCTGACGGTCCGACCGGGGGTGTGCGCATTGACCGGATACGCATCCTGGGACCTGAGGGCGACACGGGGTTCATCGAAAACCTCACGGTAAGAGGCACTGCGGCCCAGGGAAACGTATTGGTATCGAATGTCAAGGCCCAAAGCATCACGTTGAATAGCGTCAGCCTTGACGATGGGGTCCCATAACAAAAAGGGCAAAGCGCCGCGAGCGCACTTACTGCGCCAAACCGCCGATGAGTATCTTGAAGCCAATTGCTATCAAGACGATGCCACCAGCAAGCCTCGCTCGTTTTCCAAAAAGGCGACCCATCTTTCTGCCTATTACGAAACCAATAGCTGTGACGGCAAAGGCTACCGTTCCGATCAATATGCTCGTCGATAGGATATTAGCTTTGAGAGCTGCCAGACTGAGCCCAACCGCGAGCGCGTCTATGCTTGTCGCAACCGACAGTGTCAAGAGAATAGCACCTCGGGTAATATCGACTGCGGGTTCCTCCATCGAATTTGTGCGCAAAGATTCTCTGATGGACTTGGCGCCGATGAAAACGAGGAGCGCGAAAGCGATCCAGTGGTCATAGATCGAGATTCTGTCGACAAAAGTTCGCCCGGCAAGCCACCCGGCCAGAGGCATAGAGAATTGAAACAGCCCGAAAGAGGACGACGTCCGGATGACCTGCACCGGCGATACTCTTGCCATAGATGCACTGCCGGTCAGGGCTACTGCAAGGCAGTCAGCAGAAAGGCTCAGGGCGACCAGAATGACGGAAAGAAAGTCCATGGCACCGGGAGTATACCAGATATGCGCCCGCATCGACCGGCATCCGGACCGGTTCCTGGTGCTGCAATCATTTGGGCCCCATTTCTTCCTGGGAGGGTTCCTTGTAGCCGACTCGCCTGTGTGATCCGTCGCAGAAGGGCATGGTGCGGGAGTGCCCGCACCTGCACAGTGCGAAGGTCGTCCCTGCCTTCAATTCCCTGCCATCGCAGGAAATCAGATGGCAACTGCCACTGACGAGATACGGGCCGCTTGCGGAGACCCTGACAGTGACTTCGCTTCTCGCGCCCTTGGGCTGGTCCATCTTCCCCGGTGCTTCATAGCTCAAGGCCCCAGAAGGACAGCGGTCTATGACCTTCATTATTTCTTCAGCCGTGGCCGCATCGACATCTATCCAGGGTTGGCGTTCCGGGTCAAAGACGGTAGGGAGCCCATCGGTGCACTGGCCCGCGTGGATACACTTTTCCTTGTCCCAGAATACCTTAACAAGCTTGTTTTCAAAAGTCTTCATGTTCCGTTTCCCCGCTTTGTCTCATGGACAACTGACTCTTCTTCTTGAACTATATCAGCAGATGTGGGTTGTTTTCCACGGGTCAAGGACGCCCATACACCCAGGAAGCAGGCGATAGCTGCGACCAGGTAGGCCCTGTGCATACCCGCTATGAAAGCCTTAAGTATGGCTTCTTTCTCCCCCGGAGCGGCATTGCTCAAAGAGATAAGGGAAGCTTGCCCTATCGTACCAACTAGCGCGCCGGCAACTATCGTGCCAGCCAGGGCCAGGCCCATGGCCTGGCCCATGTTGCGCATCAAGGCCAGGAACCCCCCTGCTACGCCCAGGCTCTCTCGCGGCGCGGAACTCATGACCGAACTGTTATTTGGTGACTGGAAAAGGCCCTGCCCGATTCCCAGAAGGACCAGACTGGTTAGCACCGTCTGATAGCTTGCCTGTGGGCTCAACATGGAAATCCACACCAGTGTTGCTGCACTGACCGCCAACCCCAGGGAAGTCAGTATTCTGGGCCCTATACGGTCAGAGAGCCATCCGCTCAAAGGGGCGACGACAGCAATTGCCAGGGCAGTGGGGGTCATCAATAACCCGGTATGGAGGGGGGTGAACCCCATGGCGAGTTGTAAGAACAAAGGCATGAGGAATGCATTTGCAGATATCCCCAGAAACGAAAGGAAACCGGCAAGATTGCCAAGACTGAACAGCCGGTTGCGAAACATGCTCAGACTTATGAGGGGTTCGGCGCTCCTGGCTTCCCAGATCGGAATAAGTGTGAGACAGATCGCAGCGACGATAAGCTCACCAACTACGAGAGGCTGGCCCCAGTCCCCTTCTTGACCGGTAGTCATGCCCATGAGCAGCGCGGTCAGGGCAATGGCCACCAAGGCTGCGCCTGCAAAATCGAAGCTTCGTTTTTCTCCGGGCAAAGGCGAAACGGTCTTCTCCTCAAGGATACGTTGACACATCAGCGCGCCTATTATTCCAATAGGGACGTTAACATAGAACACGGAGCGCCAACCAAGAGCAGATATGAGGAAGCCTCCCAGGGCCGGACCAACGGTGAAGCCCGCTGCAACCACGGTACCTTGAATTCCCAGTGCCCTTCCTCTCTCCTTTGGTGGAAAAACAGATGTGATTATTGCGAAGCCGGTGGCCATTATCATGGCCGCTCCGATTGCCTGCACGGCGCGGAACAAGATCAATTGAGCAGGGCTTTGAGACAACGAACAAAGGGCGGACCCGAGACTGAACAGAACGAGTCCTGAAGAGAACACCTTCTTGCGTCCCAGAATATCAGCAAGGCGACCAAACGGCAGCAACAAGGCAGTTATTACGAGCAGATACACGAGGATGAACCATTCGGCAACGGTCAAGGTCGTCTGGAAATAGACCATTACCGAGGGCAAGGAGATATTGACTATGCTGGCGTCCAGCGTAGCCATAAAGACGCCAAAGCCCACCGTTGCGAGAACCCACCAGCGAAGGTTCTTCCCGCGGAATTCAGCAGTCAAAAACCAACTCCGGACCAGGACGCTGTGGCAAGAATGTTTGCCGCCGACGTGGCGCGTGGTCGCGTATTCTATGGTCCGGGTATTCTGAAGTCAACACGCACGCACGAGAGAGAAATCAGGTTGCGTTGACAGAGGGAGAACAATGGATTGCTTTGACACTGCTGAAAAGTATGTAGATAATTAGGCGCTTCGCAATTTCCCACTGGAGGAATCGATGGACAAGGTCAAAGTCGGCATTCTGGGGGCGACAGGAATGGTCGGGCAGCGCTTCATTCAGTTGCTTGCCGCCCACCCCTGGTTTGAGGTTGCTGAGGTCGCTGCTTCGGAGCGTTCTGCAGGAAAAAAATATGGCGTAGCTATGGAGGGACGCTGGAAACTTTCCACTGCCATACCCGAAAGCATGAGAGACCTCGAATTGAAGGAATGTAAGCTTGGTCTTGGCTGCTCGCTGGTGTTCTCGGCCCTGGATGCTGATATTGCCGGTCCAATTGAGCAAGACTTTGCCCGGGCCGGCTACATTGTCTCTAGCAATTCTCGAAACCACAGAATGGAGCCGGACGTTCCCCTCCTTATTCCGGAGGTCAATCCTGAGCATCTTGAACTTATTCCGGTCCAGAAGAATAGGCGGGGTTGGAAGGGGATGATAGTAACAAATCCCAACTGCTCCACAATCCACATGGTTATGGTGCTCAAGCCGCTGATGCGATTTGGCTTGAGCCAGCTACTTGTCACGACCATGCAGGCCCTTTCAGGCGCGGGTTATCCTGGAGTAGCGTCATTGGACATACTGGACAATGTCATACCGTTCATTGGCGGCGAGGAAGAAAAAATCCAAACGGAAACGTTGAAACTGCTTGGGTCATTCGGGGATGGCAGAATCACCTTGGCTCCAATCGTAGTCAGTGCTCACTGCAACCGGGTCCACGTGGGTGACGGACATACAGAGTGTGTGTCGGTGCGCCTGGACTCGAAGCCCAGCCTCGCAGATGTCGAGGAAGCAATGCGGCAGTTCAATCCTCTAAAAGGTATGGGATTACCGAGCAGTCCAGGCAGGCCCATAGTTCTGAGAAGCGAGCCAAATCGGCCTCAACCAAGGATGGACCGTGAGCTGGAAAAAGGCATGGCTTCTATTGTGGGGCGGATCAGGGAATGTCCTTTGCTGGGGTACAAGTTTGTCGTGCTGGGCCACAATACGATCCGTGGTGCGGCTGGAGCAGCGATATTGAATGCGGAACTCATGGTGAAAAAAGGGTATGTTCAGCGACATTGACAGATACAACACGCATGGCTATACTCTTTAGTTCGAAAGGGCTAGAACGGCAGTTTAAGGAGGCTACTTACCGTGGCTAATGAAGTAGGGAAGAGATACGTTTGCAAGAAGTGCAATTCTGAGTTCATCGTTACCAAAGGTGGCCAGGGTACGATAAGTTGCTGCGGCCAGAACATGGAACTGAAAAAATAAAATAGCTTTCACGGAGGCACATCAGTGGCTAACCAATTGGGAAAGAGGTACCGCTGCGCCGTTTGCGGCACCGAGATACTCTGCACTAAGGCCGGCGCCGGCGCTGCGATATGCTGCGCCAAGGAAATGGAAGTACAGCAACCCAAACCCGTCCCATCATCAGACTAGACAGTTAAGCATTCTTAGGGGTAACCTCTCGCGCGTCCGTTCGGACAGTTGAATGACATGGCTTGAGTTCCAGTACTTTCTATTGGTGTTCGTGGCGTCCTGCGGTCTTCTGCAGGGCGTTTTCACGTATAGGAGGGTTTCTGGACTGCAATTTTTCAGGTCTCCGGCAATGGGATATGTTCTTGCAGCCCTTCTCTTCCTGGGTTCCTTTGCGTGGTTCTTCTCCTCAGAGGAACGAGATATCCCGCCGATTGTGGTTGAAGGGTCGCAACAGACCGTGTTGTTTTTGGTTGCGTCTGCCTCTGCCGTGTTCTTCACCTGCTTTGTGTCATCCCTGGCTTCCCGTCGACGTTTGCCAGCGACGTGCACGCCCGCTCACATGGATCCAGGTTTGGAAGACCTCAAGCAGGTCACGTACGTCAGATGCCTTCTTTCGGTGGGCAAGGGCGTGGGCGCATCAATCTCACGCCGGGTCGGGCTGGTCAAATAAGTGGTCGCCCTTGATGAGCGGCTGTTTCTTGCCATAAACGCATTGGTCGGAAAATGGATCGCCTTCGATCGCCTTATGGCGTTTCTAGTGAACGACTACTTCGTGATTCTTTTGCTTTCCTTCCTGCTCCTGGCGCTGTGGTTTTGGGGGGCGAATCCACAGGAACGGTTCCGTCTTCAGTCGCTGGTGCTCTGGACCGCGGCTGGGATCGCTCTGACGAGCTTGATGGTGAAGCTATCCAATATTTACTTGCCTGCTCGTCCCAGGCCGTTCTCTACATTCACGGAGATAAAGCTTTTATTCTACCAGCCTCACGACCCGTCTTTCCCTTCAAACTCAGCAGCGATCTGCTTCGCTGTGGCCACAGGGATATGGCTGGGGCATCGTAAGGCAGGCGTGATCGCCTATGTTCTTGCTGTCACGTACGGCTTTTCTCGTGTGTTTGCCGGCGTGCATTATGTGGGGGACGTTATCGGGGGCGTCATACTGGGTTCCCTGTGTGTCCTCGTTACCTACTGGGTTTTCAAGAAACTTGGTTGGCTGCCCAGAGCGATAGTCCAGTTCATGCGTATCTTGCGATTGGCGTGAACCATCGCCAAGAGCAGGCTGGCACATTCGATCAAACCTGTCTCACACCTATGCTCCTCCAATGACGCTGTAAGATAGCTTTGCCGGTTCAGGCAAGACGCTGGATGTCTGCGGCAGGAGGGCTCTCCATGGTTATGACATTCCGCTCCAGGGTACCGCAAGTCGACCTCAATTCCATAGCCATACAACCTGAAGCGGTCCATCTCATCCCCGAGGCGATAGCCAGGAAATACGTGGTTATGCCCCTTGCTGTTGTGGACAATTCGCTGAAAGTGGCCATCGTCGATGCCGGGGACGTGCAGAAAGTCCAGGCCCTCGAGGCCATTGTCAGGATGAGGGTGGAGGTTGCCCTTGCTTCCGTCGATGACATACGCAAATGTATCGACCGTAGCTACAAAGAAACGGACCAGATCGCAAAACAGTTCCTCAATACGCCGGCTCAATCTGGTAGGATCGAAGACAAGCCCCTTGCGGAGGCGGTCGCAGAGGCCCCGGCGGTACGGGCTTTGGACATGCTCATCAGCGAGGCCGTGAAAAACCGGGCGTCAGATATTCATATCGAACCTCAAGAGGACGTGCTTCGCGTAAGGTACCGCATCGACGGAGTTCTTCACGACACGATTTCCCTGCCTCTGAGCGCCCACGGTCCGCTCATTTCAAGACTCAAGATCATGGCCAACATGAACATCGCCGACCATCGCCCGCAGGACGGCCAGTTTTCGCTGATGGTAAGGGATCGCGAGGTCAACATCCGGGTGGTCACTATACAAGGTATGTACGGCCAGATGAGCGTTCTAAGGCTTCTGGACAAGTCTTTCGCGGCCCTTGACCTCACAGAAATAGGTTTCCTGCCCGGCAGCCTGGGTCGGTACCAGAACATGCTGAAATTGCCCTTCGGCATGATACTGCTGAGTGGCCCGACCGGTTCGGGCAAGACTACAACGCTTTACGCCTCGGTTAGCAGCATGGATCGCAAGAGCAAGAATGTTATTACCGTTGAAGATCCTGTTGAGTACAGGTTAAGGGACATCAATCAGATTGAGGTCAACCCCAAGGCCGGGCTTACCTTTGCCACGGGTCTGCGGACCATCTTGCGTCTCGACCCGGACGTCATATTAGTGGGGGAAATCAGGGACGGTGAGACTGCAGAAATCGCAACTCAGGCAGCCCTTACGGGACACCTTGTCCTGTCGTCGGTCCACGCTAACGACACTGTTGGCTCATTGTTCAGACTGCTTGACCTGGGCGTAGCTGCGTTCTATCTATCGTCGGCCGTCGTAGGAGTGGTGGCGCAACGCATGGTCCGCAGGGTGTGCCCCCATTGCAGGCATCTGGCCCCAGCTCCAGCAGATGCGGAGTTGGCCTACAACAAGGAACTGGGTGAACAGAGAAACGAGTTCTTCTTCGGCAAAGGGTGCCCAGCCTGTGCCGGAACCGGCTATTTGGGGCGGACCGCTGTATTTGAGATACTGCTTGTGACCGAAGAAATCAGGCGGATGCTGCTCACCGGCGCAAGCGCCGGTCAGATTCGCGCCAAGGCCAGGGCGGAAGGCATGGTTACGATGTGGCGTGACGGTATGTTGAAGGTAAAGACGGGGATAACTACACCCTGCGAAATTGTCCGGAACGTGTTCTGTATCGAATAGGTACCCGGTGGCCGACGGCCGTTTTTCGTCACTTTTCACACTGGCGTTTTGTTCAGTAAGGGTAAAAAGTCTATGGCCCTTACGGCCCCGGGTGAGAATCGCTTTTCATTCCGGTCCTTTCCTGACTGGAAGGACGGCTCCCCGCAAAGGGAGAGACAAGCAGGCATCGTTTCACCGTCCGCAGTGGGCGCGGACTAACAAGCGGCCCTTATCTCGCAGTCCGCGCGGGCAGAGGCTCTACCTGGAATTTCACCCTTTCACATAGCTTCTTCGCCTGTTCGCGGTCTTCACAGAATGCGAGGACATTCTCGTAGGAAATAAGCCCTTCGAGGTGCAGCTTCACCAGGCATTGATCCAGCAATATCATCCCTTCCCGGGAGTGCGTCTGTATGACGTTCTGTATCAGGTATATTTTTCCTTCCCTGACCAGATTACGGACCGCGTTGTTGCCAACCATTACTTCAACCGCTGCCACCCTTCCCTTCCCGTCAGTCTTTGGGATCAGTACTTGACATAAGATGCCGAGCAGTGAAGTGGCCAGACGCGCCTGGACCAGATGGCGTTCATGCGGTGGAAAAAGGTCGATGACCCTCTCAACCGCCCTCGCGGCGCTGGGAGCATGTCCTGTTGTAAGCACCAGATGACCTGTCTCTGCAATGGTAAGTACCGCAGCGGCCGTCTCCGTGTCCCTCATTTCGCCGACCATGATAATGTCCGGGTCTTGCCGCAGAACGTGCCGAAGGGCCTCAACGAAGGAACTCGTGTCGGACCCCAACTGACGTTGCGTGATGACGCATCTGCGGCTGGAGTGAAGATACTCGACCGGGTCTTCTATCGTCACGATGCGCCGGCTGAAGTTGTCATTCAGGTACTGTACCATTGAAGCCAGCGTGGTGGACTTTCCGCTGCCGGTGGGACCGCTGATGACGACCAGTCCTCTGGGCCTTGTGGCAAGCTCCTTGCATATCTTTGGCAACCCCAATTCTTCGATGGTTGGGATTGTCTCTGGAAGCAGGCGCAAGGCCATGCTTATTGTCCCTTGCTGCATGGCTACATTGCAGCGCACACGTCCACCCCCAGGCTGCGTCAGGCCGAAGTCAAGCTCCAGGAGCCGTTGGAAGTCTGCCTGCTGTTCCTGAGTGGTGATTTGCCGAAATGCTTCACCTGCGTCCTCGGGAGTCAGGTCCTGGAATCCGGGCGCCGGTTCGAGCGTCCCGAATATCCTGAGCATCGGAGGTGTTCCTACTACAAGATGGATGTCCGAGGACGATTTCTCTTTTGCCAAAGCCATCAGGGCATGTATGTCCATTAGTCCTTCCCTCTTGCCTGCAGACCTACAGTGAAAGAGACTATGGGGTCAGTCACCTGCAAGTTCGATATTACCACAACAGCGAACTTGCCGCTTTGTCGCAACCTTCTGGCATAATCGAGTGCACTTGCTTCATCAGGCGAGTTGCCCTTGACCACAACATTCTCTCCTTCGAGGGATAGATTCTCCAGTGATACGTGGCCTTCGGCCTCTTTGGTCAAAAGGGTCAACTCTTCGTTAAGCCGTTGCTTGGAAGAATCAATGTCCGTAGTAATAGCGTTCAGGGCATCGACGTTAGCCCTGAGCGAGGAATATCCGGTTTTCGCAGCAGCCAGGCTCTTGGAAAGTTCGGCGAGTTTCAGTTTTTGGGCCTGCTGTGCGCTGAATTTCCTTTCAAAATCCTTGTTGGCCTGTTCTACCTGGCTGCGTAACGACGATGTGGCCGCACGAGCGCTCTGGACTTGCATTACCGAAAACACGGTCAGGGCCGCGGCCGCGGCCACCGATCCAACTGTGAGGCCAACCCTTTGGTACGAAAACCCCTTTGGGCGTTGTTCCTTGCTGAGGAGGTTCAGATTGATTCCCTGGAAGTCTTCGCCATCCTCGCCGAATGCCTTGGTCGCCAGCCCGATATTCACCATGAACTGGGTGGCAGGGAAATTGTGCGGAGCCTTCAGGGTAGGCTGGAAAGGGAGTACGCTCCTATTCAGTTCGCCGGCGAGGAACTGACATGCCGCCAGGTCCTGCACAAGCTTGCCAGATACATGGACTGGCAACCGCCCTGAAAAGGCTACCGCGTCCAAAGGCTTGTCTTGATGGGCCGAGTCGTAGAAATCTATTGAACGCTCGAGTTCTTCCTTGACCCAGAGTAGTTTCTCCTGCAGGCTGCTTGCCTCAGCCGGATAGGTCTGGCTCCTCACCAGTTGGGGAAGCCCATCGACCATAACGATGATGTCGACCTCAGTCGGGCGCAGGTCGGCCATTACGCCCGTTATGCCGATGGCCATGCGGGATAGCGCCAATGGAGCGAGGTCCAACATGTAAGGCTTTATGCCGGCGGCACGAAGAGTCTCAAGAAGGGCGTCCGCAGTGTTCCTTGGCGAAGCGGCAAGGTAAATGTTGAAGGCCTCAGAGGTAGAGGCCACTATTTGCCAGGATAAATATAGTTGATCAAGGGGCACAGGCAAGGATATTTCCGCCTCGCGCCTGACAGCCTCTTCGAGCAAGTTCTTCTGTACATGAGGCAATACTATGGTTTGGGTCAAGCAATGGAGGCCGGTTACAGCGACGAACGTCTTTCCAGGTCTTATGCCCTCCGCCCGCAACATCCCATGTATTCTCGATCCCACCACTTTTGGGTCTGTGATCAGGCCATCCTTGACAAGACCGGGCTCCAGTGGCAGTTCGATCCACCTGGTCACCCGCCGGCCTTTTGCGGCGAGGTACGCCACGCTGTCTCCTCTGACAAACAGGGTGCTTATTGTCTTGGCCATTATTTACCTTCGTAGTTGTACAGGGAAAGTACCATGATGACGCGGGGCGGCTTGACTGATTCTCTGGAGTTTGGCTTCGGCACCGTTATTTGAGACGATTGCACCCTCCCCGTGGGAAACTGGCTAGTAACCGCAGAAATGAAGTTCACAAGGTTCGGGATATCGCCTTCGGCAGTCACAGTGAGCAATAGAGAAGAAAAGGGGTATCCTTTAAGTTGTTCTTCCGACCATCCAGGAGACTCGAATGACACTTTGCTTACTCCGGTCTTGTTTCCCAGGTCAACAATGAGGTTTGTAGTCTCGATACTGTCTGTAGATATCATCAGGCGTGACTTGGCAGCCTCGATGTCGGATTTGGCTCTGGTCATGCCTGTTTCCAGGTCTCTTTGTTGAGCTACAAGATCGTCGGTTGTTACAGTCTTCGGCAGTTTCTCCAGACGGATGCTCACCGAGGACAATTCCTGCCGGAGCAAGTGCTGGTCCTGGCCTTCACGTATATATAGAATGCTCAGCGATGCCCCTAGTATTACCGCCCCTCCAATACCGAGGGTCATCATGGAAGCTTTGATGTTTCTCATCATATGAGATTCTCTTCTAGTTTAATTGCCAGGATCCAACCAGGATGTCCCCCGATGCGTTATCGCGCAAAACGAGAGAGGTTGCCGTTGTCGAAGGGACACCATCGCGCATCACCTGCGCCACTACCTTAAGGGCTGCCGCGGTGCTTACAGTCCCTATGTCTTCCCGTTCGGCAGCCACCCAGATGTACCCGGCGCCGCCTGCGTAGCCTTCGGGCCCAGTGAGCCGGAAGCGATGGTAGACAGTTGAATAGATGCCCTTGTTCGCATTCGGTGCTCCTGGTATCGTAGGCCTCGGAGTATCAAAGTCCCATATCAGGCCCATGTTGCCGTTGGGGTCACCCCTTATTTCCGGAGTCAGGTTGGTAATACCCGAGGTCGAGCCGGCGACATAGCTGAAATCGCTTGGAGGCGTGACCATGACGTAGTCAATATGGACGACAGACCCGTTTGTGTTGGTTATGGCAAGAGTGTAGTCGTAGTCGTGACGCGCAGAATTCCAGACCATGCTGGCGTATAGGAGAAGGGTGTCAGAATGCACTCCCGACGGGCCGATAGTGAATCCCCACAGTACGTTGCTCATGGACAATGTCACGTTCACTGGCATGCCGTTCACGTCCGGTAGTTGATATGAGAGTGGGTACTCTTCTGGCGGCGAGTTTCTCAGAGTCCAAAACCCATGCTCCAAACCTGCGTCAACGGCGTACAACTCTTTTGTTCGTCTCTCGATGAGGCTGCCTGACTTGAGTCCTGAGTCCATATAGCTAAGCGAAGGGCCGATGACGAGCCCGCCGACCGCCATCAGGACGAGCATCAATGGAAGGGCCTGGCCCTCCCTTTCGTGGCATGCAGATTTGCAGAATCGAATTATCCCGTAGACTGATTTATGCATTAGGCCGTGGCAGTACCTGGTATTCTCTTATTTCCGTTTGCTTCCTGGAGCGGGCCTCGATAAGCACATTCCATATGTCGCCTGTTTGAGATAACGCAACCGGACTCACAATGCCTTCGGCGAGGTATTGTGTGCTGCTGGACACGATAGTGTAGCTGCTGTCCCTGGCGATGTTCTGCCTCTTTACTCTCTTCAGCCCATTGGCCATGTTCTCATAATAATACGAGACGTTATAGGTCCTGGCGTTTTCCCAATCGGTCCAGACAAGGCTGACGAATTCCAGTTGGGGTGTTTCTGGATCATCGCCCGGAGAAATATTCTGTGACGTGCTAAGGTCCCTGGTCAACCAGTAACCGATGTTCTGTACCTGTCTGAGAGCAGTCATATCGTCGTTGGCCTGGTGGGTGCCCTGCACTACCCTCGATATTGTCATCGCGCCGGCGTATGTCAGTATGGAAACGATGGCCATGGCAACAACGAATTCGATGAGAGTAAAACCACTTTCTCCCTTGGTCACCGCGCCACCTTATAGTCATGGATGCTCAAAATAGTTCTGCCGTTGCGAGTGATTGTGACCCCGATATCCTGCAATCCCTGGTCCTGTCCGCTCGGCAGGGGCTGCAGCGTTGTTGGATTTATCGGAACTGCGGTCAGGCCGGCCGCATAACTGGTCGGCATACTTACCGTCGAATATACCGGATGCCCCACGACTGAGTAGTTTATGTAACTGCTGGCCTTGAGTGATTCCAACTGCCGCCGCGCCAGGCTTTCAGCCATAGTCCTCTCATCGGAGACATAAACAGCCTTCTCGGCAGAAGCCACTGCACCCAGGAATGCGATGCCCACCACTCCCAGAATTGCGATAGCCAGAAGGGTATCAAGCAGCGCGAACCCGTCCCGTGACCGAAGGGGATGGCGGTCCCGATACAAAGCCTTGCAGCTAACTTTCATAACTACATCTGGCCATAGATCGAGTACATGACAGAGACCAGCGACAGGGCAATCATGCCTACTATTGCGGCAATTACTATGGTGGTCGCTGGTTGTATCATTCCAATCAGGGCGCGAGTCCTTTCCTGGGCTTCGGTCTCGTAATTCTCCGCCACGGCCTGAAGTGTCACGTCCAGATTGCCCGTTCTTTCTCCCACGCTGGCCATCTGCACCATCATCGGCATGAACAGCCGGTTCTTCGCCATGGGGCGGGACAGGCCTTCGCCTTTCAGCATGTCTTCACGGACCTGGTCCAGTGCCTTCTTCAGCACAGTGTTCTCTGAACTTTCGATAACCAGGGCCATTATCTGCGGCAGAGGTAGACCCGCGCCGAGAAGGAGCGAAATGCTGCGGCAGCACCGGGCCAGTTCACTCATGTGGCTTACCCGTCCGAACAAGGGCAAACGAAACATCAGGCTGTCCCATTTGGTCCGACCGTTCGGACTCTTGATGTAGAACACCAGACCGATGATTAGGGCTATCAATACGGCCAGGATGTACAGGCCATTGTGCATTAGAGCGTTGGCGACCGAGAGCAACAGAGAGGTCAGGAAAGGCAGCTTTGCCCCCATCGACGAGTACAAGCCGGCAAAGGCAGGAAATACATAGGTCAACATGACTATGATGACGACAACGGATAGCGAAGATACAAACAGGGGATACTTCAATGCGTTCTTGGTCGCCTTGTTAGCGTTGTTCTCTTTTTCCATGTAGTTCGCCATTTGCCGGAGCACTTTCTCCAGGCCGCCGCTCTGCTCTCCCACGACCAGAGACTGGACGAACATGTTAGGGAACACTTTGGGATGTTTGCTCAAAGAAGTAGAAAGCCGGTTGCCGTTGCGGAGGTCTGAAACAACTTCGCCGAGAACGCGCTTCAGAATGCCGTTGGTCGACTGCGCTTCAAGAAGTTCCAGGGCCGTCACGATGTCAGTTCCGGACTCGAGAAGTAAGGCCAACTGGCGCGCCAGCATGATAATGGCTTCGGGTTTGACACCGAACAGTGAGGGAAACAAGGTTCCCCAGGTTGGCAGGAATGGAGTTGAAGGCTTCAAGCTAAGGACCCGGTAGCGGCTTCTGGCCAATATCTGACGGGCGAGGTCCTCGTTCGGAGCCGTCACCTTACCTGAAACTACGCTTCTATCCTCTGCATACCCGACGTAGCTGAAGTACATTTACCGTATCCTCGTTAGTAGAACACGGCAGGGCTGGATTCAGCCCTGCCGTGACGTTCGCAGCCTTGGACCGGGCTGCTGATTGGCTTTGATGGAAAGCCTTCTCCCATAGCTACTCGCTAGGGGCCCAGGCCTTAGTTCTGCGTAACTTTTCCGTCGACTGCAATGCTGTAGGTTGCAGTCGTCCTGACTGTGCCATCGGCATTGAGGCCGGTCATGTAGTCGCTGAGTTTCTTGGCGCCGGTGTCTGCAAGTACCAGGTCCATATCCGTCTCGTTCGCTGCCGCGGCATCGAGAACGCCGGCGGTGCTGTCGGCCAGCATTGCGGTAACACCTGTCTGCACGTTATGCAATTCTGCCGCCAGAGCCTCTGTCTTGCCCTTGTTGATGAATTTGCCGACGTTGGGCACCGCAACAGCGGCGAGCACGCCCAGCATGGCGACGACCACGAGAAGTTCTATCAATGTGAAACCTTTTTGTCCCCGTCTGAGTTCTTTTGCCAGTCTCATAGATCCTTTCCTCCTTCTTGTTTTGCGTTGGTTGTCACCGGCATGTTCGGGACACCTCACCGCATGAGTAGGATAAGGCCTACCCGTTTGGGTGGTATGTGGGGGCTGTTTGGGAACGGTTGTGTGATAATCTTGTAACCCGGCTTCTGTTTCCCTAGAACGTCATGATATTGACAGACCTATAGAATATCTTGAGCTTGTTGTGATGCCGAGGGCCAGCGGTCAAAAACGTGTGAGTCAACTACCGGCAGAAGACGCGTGGGAGACACTGGCAAATTCCGTGCTTCCGATATATCATGTACGCAACTTCATGTGATGGAGGTCGTCGTGCAAACCAGGCTGATCTTCCTTGGGGCTGCCAGGAACGTAACCGGCTCCAGGTTCCTTCTCGAAGCAGATGGTGCAAGGCTGCTTGTCGACTGCGGACTGCACCAGGAACGGCAACTGGCCTCCCGCAACTGGGCTCCGTTCCCCGCCTCGCCGGATACGTTAGATGCCCTGTTACTAACTCATGCCCACCTGGACCATTGCGGCCTGGTGCCAAAAATAGTGAGGGAGGGATTCCGCGGGAGGATCTATTGCACCGAGGCCACCGCAGAACTGTTACGGATCACGCTGCTTGATTCAGCGCACATACAAGAAGAGGACGCGCTATTCAAGAAGAAAAGACATCAGAGAGAAGGCCGCGTAGGTCCTTATCCCGAAGTGCCGTTGTATACGGTTCGGGATGCAGAGGCATGTCTCCCTTTCCTTGAGCCCGTAAAGTACGGGGAACAGTTGGAAATGCCAGGTGGCGTAAAGGCTGTCTTCCGCGACGCCGGCCACGTGTTGGGGTCGGCGATGGTGACGTTGGAAGTCAAGCACAGAAACGGAGCGAGAACATTTCTATTCTCCGGGGATGTCGGTCGCGTCGACCAGCCTATCCTGGACGACCCGGCTATCTTTGATCGCGCGGACTATGTCATCGTGGAATCGACGTATGGGGACAGGTTGCATGAGACCCGCGAGCGCGGCATTGCCCAGCTTGAAGAAGCCATCAACCTGACAGTGAAGGCGGGAGGCAACGTGCTCGTACCAAGTTTCGCTTTGGAAAGGTCACAGGAGGTTCTCTACTACGTCAACAATCTCCAGCTAAAAGGGAGGATACCAAGAATAAAGGTCTTCCTCGACAGCCCCATGGCAGTGAACGTGACGCAAGTATTCAAGAAGCACCCGGAGTTGTTCGACAAGGAGATGCGGGGACTGGTCAGGGACGGCAATTCTCCGTTCGGTTTCGAGGGCTTGAACCTGGTCACGACGGTTGATGACTCGAAAGCTATTGCCGCGCTCAGTGGTTCGAAGATGATAGTCGCAGGTTCGGGGATGAGCAATGCTGGAAGGATAAAGCATCATCTGGCGAACGGGATCGATGATCCTAAGAATACAGTAATCATCGTTGGATTCCAGGCTGGAGGCACTCTCGGCCGTCAAATCGTCGAAGGCGCAAAACAGGTCAGAATTCTCGGACAGATGCATCCTGTGAGAGCAAAGATAATACAGATCCACGGCTTCTCGGGCCACTCTGACCGCGACGAACTTCTGCGATGGATGTCCCACATCAAGCGCAATCCCAGGCGCACGTTCGTGGTGCACGGGGAAGAGTCGGTTACGCTCAAATTTGCCGAGTTAGTGCGGAGTAAGCTGGGCTGGGAAGCCGAAGCTCCGGTCTATCGGCAGGAGGTCTTGCTGGACTAGCCTGAAACCGCGCAGACCTAATGGGTTCATGCCTTCCTGCAGCGTGAGTCCATTGCAGTTATGCGCCAGGGCGTTACATACGAGAGGGTGTATGACGTACGTCGGGTTGGTGCTGCTCGCCTATTTCGTGGGTTCCATTCCTTCAGCGTACATTGCAGGGCGCCTGGTCAAGGGTGTTGATATCCGTCAACTGGGAGACGGCAATGTGGGGGCGGCCAACGTATACCGTGAGATCAGTCCTGTCGCCGGTGTGGTCGTACTGTTGGCTGACGTGACAAAAGGGATGTTCGCGGTTGTGGCTGCTCAACATTTTGCCACACAGCCCATCGTTTTCGCCAGCGGCATTGCGGTTGTTGTCGGCCATAACTGGCCAGTAGCTCTCGGGTTCAGAGGCGGCAGAGGTGAGTCCACGACCATTGGTGTCCTTGGGGTGCTGCTGCCTCTGGAAATGGCCCTGCTTGTGGCGATCTGCGCGGTGCCGTTCCTGGTCACGCGCAACACGATGCTGGCAGGAGCTATCTTGTTCGCACCTTTGTGGTTCGTGAGCATTCTCACGGGCGCCCCGGGCCCCACGGTTATTTACAGCGTCTTTCTGCCCGGGCTCGTGGGCTTGACACATCTGCTCAAGACGAGGCACCTTCCCCGGGAGGCAAAGAAGAACACGGCCATAATGAGAAGCGCCGATAGATAGTGGCCTTTCCCAGGGCGCCATGCGCAACGATGGCACCCGGGAAATACTATAAGGCATGTCAGTGAAGATGCCCGGGGTCAGACTGTCTTGTCCTGTACCCCCAGAGATTCGAGTTCCGACCGGTCAGAAGTGACGTGGCTGTCAAGGATGCCAGATATAGCCTGACGAATCCTCTCCCGCGCCTTCTCCTTGGCCGTCGGAGAACTCCTGACGGCATCTTTTGCAGCTTTCCACTCATCGGCCACGGCTGCTGCAAGGTGCTGTCTGTTCAAAGGGGTTCCCTGTTCCAAAGCCTGTTCCGCTGATTCTACCACTCTGTTGATTATCGCTCTTCGGATTCGGTCAAAAGTTAGCACTTCTTCACCTGCGTAGGGGCGACTAGCCATTCTTTGGCCCTCCTTTGTTTTGCTGATAGGTATCATTACCCACATACTTGGAGACCAGGTCCTTCGAACCTGCTGCGTTGAGCTTCTTGAACAGGAACAAGAACTGGTTTTCGAGTGCTTGCATAATGGGGTCCAGGTTTGCCCGGGGGATTTCCCACAGCTGCTTTTTGAAGTCGCCAAAAGCTTTCTTACGCGTCTTGTAGAGGAATTGCTCGTCGGTCTCGCCGGCCTTTCTTTCCTCGGCATAGGCCTTCTTCAGCCCGTGGCTTATTTCAGCGAGTAAGTCCCCGGGGAATCGGGGGCTGTCGAAGATGATGTTTTGGAATCCGGTTGCCAGATGGACTTCAGCGGCGCCGGATTGAGGGAAGAGCTCAAACGCGTTTTCAGGCAGTGTCGATGCGCCATGCTGCACAGCCCCCGAGAGACCGTATTCCTCTTTGGCTATTTTCGATAACTCCCGAAGCGTAGCAAAATCCAGTTCAACTTCCGCCACGGACCCATCGGGCAACACCACGCCGCCATGGGTAGTGCCTGTCTGCACGCTGATTTTGGATATCCCCGCGGTTCCAGAGCCGAGATGCGAGAGATATCCCTGCATGAACGCACGCAGGTCACCTACGGTGCTGTTCTGCCTGCCCACTTCTCCGATCTCACCGCCTACAGATACGTTGACACCTTTGGGCTGAATACCGCGGATGAACTTGGTCATCCTTGCTGTAACCGAGCAGTTCGCTTCCTGCTGCTGGGCAAGGCCAGGTTTTTTGAGGTCGACCAGCGTGGAGGCATCGATGTCGATGTTGAGGAAACCTGCGGCGATTGCCTCGGCAATTAACTCCTCAATGGCAGAAAGTTCCTTGTCTGGAGCGGTGGCGTATTTGGCTGCATTTACCTGAAAATGGTCTCCCTGGATAAATACCGGGCCCTTGAATCCCTCTTTTATCGCGGCAGCAAGAATACATGAAGCATATTCACCGGGCCTTTGTTTGGTATACCCTATTTCCGACCTGGCTATCTCGAAGATAAAAGCCCCAGCGTCAGATTTAAGGGCAGCCCTGAACACTGCCCTGGAGACCTCATAGGTCAGGCCACGTATATTTATCGCTGGCACGGTAACGCCTTTATAGAGACCTTTCCCCGCAGCCTCGTATAGACCCTGTATGCTCGCGGGGAAAGCGCCATGGTCCATAGCCAACTGCCTGATAGAATTCCGGCACCGCTCCCTGCCCTTCTCATCCGCTCCAAACACTGAGTCCTTAACCAGACAGGCCAGGTCTTCAGTTGGAGTAGATGTCCGCCAGGGCGGGGGGTCTTGACTTTTGTTTTCAGGCATAGTTTCTTTCTCCATTCATTTCCTCAGTATTTTCCGGCGCCCATTATACCTGTCCGTGTCGTATTGAGTCTTCACATCTACCAGGCTGAGCTTGCCCAACACATCGCCGATGGGCACGGACAAGAACTCGCCGTTAGTATAACTCACCATCTTTCCAAAATCTCGTCTGACTACCAGGTCTACCGCAGCGATCCCGAAATACCGTCCCATGCGCCTGTCATAGGCACACGGAGCGCCGCCACGCTGCAAATGCGAAAGGACAATAGACCTGGTCTCCAGCCCAGTACCTCGTTCGATTTCAGCGGCCAGGAATTCTCCAATTCCGCCCAGCAACTTATGCCCGAACGCGTCGACTGCTCCGGCCTTGAGAAACTCCTCCTGGCCAGCCGGCTTCGCTCCTTCTGCTACGACAATGATTTCGTACCTTGCCCCAGCTTTTCTTCCTTCGATGAGCAATTGGTTCACTTTCTGTATAGAAAAATCGTGCTCCGGGATCAGGATAATGAAAGCGCCGCTCGACTCGCCTCCTTCAAGGGCAAGCCAGCCAGCCGTCCTGCCCATGGTCTCAACAACAAATACTCTCTTGTGCGAACCCGCGGTAGTCCTCAATCGGTCTATTTCCTCAGTAATAATACTTACTGCAGTTTCAAAGCCGAGCGTATAATTCGTGCCCGGCAGGTCCCTGTCTATGGTCTTGGGGATGCCGACTACTTTTACGCCCTCCTTGTCCAGCCGTGCCGCCACGCCAAGAGTATCTTCCCCGCCGATGGCTATCAGCGCATCCAGTCCAAGTTTGGTTATGTTGTCGAGAACGATCTTCGACCGGTCGTTCTTGGGGTCGTATGGATTTGTCCGCGAGGTGCCTAAATAGGTGCCCCCCTGCCTGTCCCAGGTGCGGACTATTTCCTCGTCGAGTTTCATGATATTCTGAAGTCCGGCCGGACTTTCCAGACACGGGTCAACCAGTCCCTTCCAGCCTTCTCGGATACCCAGGACTTCGTATTGAACATCTCTTTCTGCTTTAAGCCTGGCGTCCAGGGCAGTCTTGACTACCCACTTGATAGCCGGGTTTAGGCCGGCGCAGTCCCCACCGCCGGTAAGAATACCTATCCTGTCTTTTTTCATCGTCGTCCTTTCAGCAGTCCCCAGAACTCTGAAGGTGTCTTGCCGATGGACATTTCTTCCATTGGGCAGATGTCCCCTGCGGGTGTCTCGATCCGGGGGACTATACGCGTGAAATCGTATTTAACTCCAGACGCACGCAACGTTTCAACTGCTATCTGGCTCGCCAGGGGGCTGAAGACCTCACGGCAGCCGGCGCCGATGCAAAGTAAGGCGGCTGCATTTCCAACCAGTCTATCCATAATAACAATATTGGCACCGGGGATGGGGGGTTGGCCCAGGTACACGACAAGAGGGGCAAGCCTGCTTGCAGACGACGAGAAGACCAATTGGTCATCATCGTAAACTCGAAGAGTGTCGTGGCTCCCGAGAAAGAGTTCGAACAGGTCCTTGTGAATGCTCAATTCGCCGGGTCATGCCTCCAGAGCACAGTTGACGCCAACATGGTGAGCAATGGAATGAGGAGCAGTTGCAGGGCGATCCCGGGCAATCCCTGTTTGACTGCACCGTACAGGGCGGACAAGGGAGTTGACTCCGGGCCCGCTACTCCGTGAACGGATCCAGAAGAGAATTGTACCGCCAGCATCGTCAGGAAGAGGGCGATTCGACCGGCAACCATTGCGCCTGTCAAAGACCAAACTATTGGAAGCCTGGCCTTTTCGCGTAGTATCCCGGCTGCGAGTCCGTAGGAAGAAAGTTCCGCAGTCACCTGGGCCAGCAAATGCAGTGGTGGCATGTCTGAGACAGCGTAGCTGAGCAGGGGACTTGAGAAACCGGTGATTAAGCCCGCGCGCCAGCCGAAAAGCAGCCCTGCAGTAAGAGCAAAAAAGTGCATTGGAAGAAAAGAGGCTCCAGCCAGATGAAATTGGTGGGCCAGCCACGGGGTGAATATGTTCAATGACACAAAGACGAAGGTCAGAATGAAACTCTTTGCGTCTCTGTAGTCCAGCACCAACGTAGGATGAATCTTCGAGAGTGCAGTCCTGTTGGTCATCCGGCGAACCCCCTCCCCCATTATAGATTACATTGAACGCAAGGCCAATAGGTTTTCCATCGCTGCTGCTTTCTTGTGAACATGTCCGCCGTCTCTGCAGCGGGAAGCCATCGCCGAATTACCGCATGCCTTATGGGGTAGGCTTTACGATGGCATCAGACGCCAATGTGACCGCGCCCGTCTGCGCGAATGCCCTGCCCTCCAGCGCCACGCCGGCGTACATCGTGATGGATGCGTAGGCCATTATGGTTCCCTTGAAGGTAGAGTCCGCTCCAAGAGTCGCTGAGCTGCCGACCACCCAGTAGACGTTTGCGGCCCTGGCGGTACCGCCCAGGATGACCTGGCTGCCGGTTGCCGTGTCGAGTGTGGACGCGGCCTTGATAATCCAGATTGCATTCGCGTCTCCGGTGAGAGTAAGGACCCCTGTTAGGGAGAGAGCGCCCCCACCGTATACACCGGGTGTCAGGTTTAGCCCGCCGAGGGTGTCCCCGGTCACGGTAGTAACCGGTGTTCGTGCAGCAGCGTCGTTTAATGCCGTGGTAAAGTCGACTTGGGCCTGGGCTGCGGTTGCATTGCCTGCGTGTATCGTCCCGGTTAGTGTTCCTGGCGGGAATCCAACCACCGAAGTACCGGGACTTAACCCAAGGTCTCCTGTAACTGCGGTACTGCCGGTGTTGGTGACCGTGGAGTAAGCCAGGATTACGAAACCGTCGGCCGTTCCAAAGAGGGGGGAAGCCTTAACTCGCAGAACATCATTGGTAGAGCTCTCCCCGTCGCTGAAGTAGCCGCTGGAGGCCTTCCCGCTGTATGCCAGGAGAAGTACCACCGCAATTATTGTAAAGATGAGCCAAGTCTTACTTTTCATCGTCTCACTGTTTCAGAGTAAACGTTATGGTCATGGAGATGCCATCAGACTGAAAGTTGTTTTCTGTCTCACTCCTTAGCCGGACGGAGATATCGAAGTTCTTGGTGGCTGAGGCAGCTATGCCACTCAGTCCGGCCAAGTCGGAGTTCTCCGTGTCAAATACGTCTTTGTAGCTATTGCTGTTTATATCGCTAATGCTGGCGAGGAGGCTGGAGCCTCCGTAGTTGAGGGCAGTAACTTCCATTATTGCAGCCACCTCATCAGCAGTCTTGTTGACACTGTTAGGGCTGCCGTCACTCTCCACGTAAGAAAAAACAATGTCCAGTGTGGCACCGTCGGCAGTGCCGGCGTTCTTTAGCACAATGGTGGAAAGGCCGGCGGTGGCGCCGGGCGACATACTGGTGGCATACAATGTTTGGCTTACACCGTCGGCATCATCAGTCTTGAGGTCCAAAGTGCCCGCTGCCAGTAGATTGCTGGATGATGCCTCCGTGTCGGTGAAGTAGGCGAAGGTGTCGACGCCTATCATGCCAGTAATAATGATCAAAGCCAGACTCAAACCAACTATCTTTTTCATAATAACCGCTCTATGCGGCTCCTTCGCATCCGGGACTAGTTGTAACGTGTATGGAATCCGAACCTGTGGCGGTCAACAAGCCTCCCAAAAGCCTTGACCACCTCGGAGTCATAGGAAGTGCTCCCCATCGCCGGACGGTAATGCCCGGGTGAGGAGGTTGTTTTCACCGTGTCTGCCATCGTTTCCACCGCGTTTGCCACAGCCAGGATTCTGGCTGTGCGGAGAATATCATCGCCAGCCAGTTTCTTGGATCGGTTCATCTCTCGATCAATGGCGCCGGCAAGTTCGGCCACACGCATCTTTTGGTTCCTGGCATAAAGCATCCGCTGTTTGGCGGTTTGTCCTGAAACGTTAACGGCACCCGCCGGCAAGACGTAAGGTATCCAATTCCATCTTACTCGTCTCCTCACCATGATAAAAACGATGTAAAGAATCAGGGCCGCCGCCCCCATTACTGCGGGTATCAGCCATGCGCTCATGACCTTTTGTATTCCCGATGGCGCAAGTAGTACCGGAGGAAACGACCCAACCGTTATGTCCAGCGGCGTGCTCGCGCTGACTCCCTCGCGTGTAGTAACAGTACCCGTACTGACCACCGCGCCTGCCTTCTCACCACTCAGGATGGAAACGATTTCCTTCGTCTCACCTATAGCCAGGGTGCCCAGGTTCCAAATGACTTCGTTCCCGATAGCTGTGCCAGATGGGATAGAGCTCTGGTGGCTTAGTCCCTCGGGGAGTTCGTCCGTGACCGTCACGTCGTTGAGCGCAACCGCCCCGGTATTGGTCACGGTCATGGTGTAACTTTCCGCGAACCCGACAAACACGCTGGATGGGCCAGTCTTCGTGATGCCCACGCTAATAGTCGCGTCAGATGATCCCTCTCCCCCTGGAGGGGGTGGAGGAGGTGACGGTAGAGGGGGAGATTCCTCGAGCACATAGTTTATGGTAAAAGATAGTCTGTCTCCCTGGACGTTGTTGCCGGTCTCCGGCGGCAGCAGCCACTCCCATCGCAGGTTCAAGGTGCTGAGGGCTTTGAGCGGATTTACATAAGCATGTTTGTTGTCAGCGGCGCTCTGAGGGAAGTGGTGTATCTTCGCGGGCAGGGCAAAATCGGTGGATAGATTAGTGCCGGAGACATTAAGAATCAGATAGTCCCCCAGTTCACCGGGTTCCGCCGTATCGCCGGTTTCCGGCTCCGGGTTCGCACCTTCGCTATTAACGATGTCACTGATCCAGATGGTGACCACGCCATCCTTATAGCCGGTATTGCTCAGGGTAACCGTATTGGTCCCGCTATTGCCCGGGGCAATGTTTCCTATCGCCCAGGGCGTAGCGCCGGCACCGCCAAGCACCAGCTCGACCGTCGGGGTCTCTGCAGCCACTGGCAGTGCGAGGCTGGAAAAAAGAGCCAGCGTAATAATTGCTGCCAGGGCAAGGAACCATCTCGACTTCATACCAGATCCTCTCGAACGAACCTTCCTGTTGGGACTGCCTTCCTGCTTGGGGTTCTCCCGGCCTGGTGCCTTATCTTGGAACCAACCAACTCGGTATTTCTAGAGGGGCCCGCCGCGAATGTGCGATGTTCCGCGGGTAGGACAGGGAGAGGACAGGGCCTCTTTCTCCTATCTCCTACTCCTGACCCGCCCGTTGACCTCCGTGATTTTACTGCGTTATGGTCCAGGTGATGGTGAACTGAACGCCATCGCTCTGAGCCACGTTATCACTGTTTCCAGCCGCATTGGGGAAGTTGTACAGCACAAGGAAGTTACCCATGGCGGTACTGGCGGTCATGGTTGCAACGCTTGCGAACGAATCGCCACCATAGCTGTCGACGGTGGCGTAGGCGGCTGCGACATTGGCGATATTGAAGGTCGTATTGTCGCCACCTGCCCAGGTTACCACAGTGGCGTCAGACTTGAGATATTTCTCTCCGTTATCAAAGTTGCCGTCACTATTGATATCATGCCAGAAGGCAATCTTCAGTAACCCGCCGAGTTCACCCTGTGCCGCGCCACTGGTCGTATCACCGGCGTCCGTCTCCATGTCATAGCGGGTGTTCTCATTATTGGTGATGGCGCTGATCCCTATGGCCAACGTCCCATCCAGTGTTCCAGTATTTTCCAGTGCCCAGGTCGCCGCAGTGCCAACATCACCGGGTTTTTTGGCAGAGATGCTGAAAGGCGTCACGGTGACATCTGAAGCACCGACCTTGAGATCCAGCGTGCCAGCACTGAAGGTGTTGTCTGCGGCAGTCTCGGTATCGTTGAAGTAGGCAAATGTGCCACCACCGACAATGCCGACAATGAGTAAAGCAGCAATAGCTAAACCAATTATCTTTTTCATTATGTTCTCCTTTTGTCTAAGCTCTCCTGGCCAGATGATTTCGTTTAGTCTTCCCTGTAACTGACCGCTTTCCCGAAAGTCCTAACCTTCCAACGCGGCTTTTCATTCTTCACTGCCTCCTTTATGATGTCCTTTACAATCAGGCCTACCAGCGCTGCTGCAGGCAATATGATCGCCATAAACCAACCTGGCCTGGTTCGCACGAAGCTGGCAAGGTAACCAACGTAGGGAATCCTGAACAGGTAGCGGCTTTCGATCTGTGAGAACTGAACCGGGCGTGGGTCCGGGTCTTCGTTGGCATCCCCCTTGGTTACCATGGTATCGCCGTCAACGGAAAGCACGCGGTGCGTTATCAGGTTCTTGCCCGATTTATAAGTAATGATGGCGCCGGGTTGGATGCTGCTGACTGTACCGACTGGCCCGGCAATCACCACGTCACCCATACTAATAGCTGGTTTCATGCTTTCACTTCTCACAAAGTAGAGATGATAGTCGGGAGATAAGAACACAAGAGCCATGGCCCCCACAATCAGGCCGAGTACTGTCGAAACCGTCTGGCCC
>Ga0082335_1003388_pt1 | contig 26386 bp, 27 predicted proteins | sample Subgrocontami58m_FD_72375 | JGI IMG/M metagenome (GOLD analysis project Ga0082335, IMG submission 72375) | Subsurface groundwater microbial communities from S. Glens Falls, New York, USA - GMW37 contaminated, 5.8 m (SPADES assembly) (version 2) ...
GGGGGCGGACCGGCCGGGCGGGGGGCGCAGGGCCGTTGGCGACCCAGCCGCCCGCCGCGCCGGCGACGAAGATCGCGAGCGCCGCTGCGCTCGCCCGTATCCTGCCGGGCCAGCCGCGCCGCTGCGCCGCGCGGATACTGGCGATCCGGAGCCGTGCCGGAATCGGCTCGGCGAACTTTGCCGCGAGCTGGCCGCGCAGCATCGCGCGCTGGCGGCGCTCGGCGGCGACGCGGTCGGCGATCTCCGGATGGAGGGCGAGATGCGCCTCCACGGCGGCGCGACGGGGGCCGTCGAGACGGTCGTCGATGAAGGCCTGCAGGTCGTCTTCGCCGATCATTTCACTCTCCGAAGCAGCGTGGCGCGCCCCGTTTCCAGAATCGAGCGCAGCTTTTGCCGGCCGCGCGACAGCCGCGACATCACCGTCCCCGTCGGCACGCCCAGGATGCGCGCCGCGTCATCGTACGAAAAATCCTCCACCCCGATCAGCAGCAGCAATGACTTCTGCTCTTCGGGCAGCTGATCGAGCGCCGCCAGCACGTCCTGGACTTCCAATCCCGCCTCCTGCTGGGCGGCGACGCCGGGCGACGCGACATCGTCGAGGGCGGCATGGGGACCCTGACGCTGGCGCCGGCGCCAGGCGTTGACGAACAGGTTGCGCTGGATCGTGAACAGCCAGGCGCGCAGATCGCCGTCCGGCCGGTGCAGCAGCCAGCGCGACAGCGCGCGTTCCAGCGTGTCCTGCACCAGGTCGTCGGCCGCATCGTGGTCGCGCAGCAGCGCATAGGCGTAGCGGCGCAACGCCGGGATCAACGGCTCGAGAAGGGCGCCCGGGTCGGTCATCCATTTCCTTTACTCCTCCCCCGCGTCGCGGGGGAGGAGCGGCTGAGTTCCGTTACTTGGCGATGTGCCAGGCGCCGTTCAGGAAGCCGTCGCCGGCCTTGTCGCCCGGCTTGGTGTCCTTGACGAAGGCGTAGACCGGCTTGCCCTTGTAGGCCCACTGCTTCAGCCCGTCGTCGCGGGTGATGATCGTCCAGTCGCCCGCCGCCTTGGCGCCGTCGGCCGCGATGGCCGGCGGCCAGTTGGTGGCGCAAGGGCCGTTGCACACCGACTTGCCTGGGGTGGCGTCCTTGTCGAAGGTGTAGAGCGTCATGCCGCTCGCCGTGACGAACATGCCGCCCTTGTTCATGGGCGGGGTGGCACTTGCGGGGTCGGCGGCGAAGGCGCTGGCGGCGGCGAAGGCCGCGAGCAGGGCGGCGGTGGACAGCATCGATTTCAGCATAAAAGTCTCCCATGCAGGTGTTGTCTGCACAGGGGAGACGCTTGCGCCGGGCGTTTATTCCCCGGGGTGGCAAAGATTTCCACGTCTACCCCAGCCGGGCGGCGCCGCGGGACAACAGCTCGCGGAACCAGGCGCGGCCGCGCCGGCTGTTGGTGGCCAGGCTCCAGTAGGCGTCGATGAGCAGCTGCTTGCGCGGGTAGGCGATCTCGACGACGCGCAGCCTCTGGGCGCGCGCCAGCTCGCGCGCCACCTTGCGCGGGACCAGCGCGACGCAGTCCGACTTCTCGACGATCGCGCCCAGCACCAGGAAGCTGGAGGTGGTGCAGACCGGCGCGACCTCGAGCGTCGACGTCGGCTGCAGCAGGACGCGGACGTCCTGCGGCGTGCGCGGTCCGCGCTGGAAGGCCACGTAGCGCATGGCCTGGAACTGCGCCGGCGTGAGCCGCGCCGGGATCGTCTCGTTGGCGGCGGCGGCGATGCACACCATCTCGTCGCGCCACAGCGGCAGGGAGCCCACCCTCTTGCCCAGCGTCTCGCCGAAGGCGCGCGGGCCGATCATGAAATCGATCCGCGCCAGGTCCTCGGCGGTGCGCGTGCCGGTCCAGGTGAACTCCAGTACGACATGCGGCGCCTCGCGGGCGCAGATCTCGGCCAGGATCGGCGCCAGGAGCTGGGTGACGTAGTCGGCGGTGTTGATGACCAGGTGTATCGCCTCGGTCGCCGGATCGAACGGACCGGCGGGCTTCAGCAGCAGGTCGAGCTCGCCCAGCGCGCGGCCGAGCGGCTCGATCAGCGCCGCCGCCCGTTCGGTGAGGTGCGTGTCGCGGCCGGGCGAGATCAGCAGCTGGTCGTCGAAGGCGCCGCGCAACTGCCTGAGCGCCCGGCTCACCGCCGGCTGGGTGATGCCGAGCGACCGCGCGGCGCGCGTGACGCTGCGGGTGCGCAGCAGCTCGTGCAGCACCGGCAGCAGGTCGAGATTGACCTTGTGCAGCCGCGCCACCAGGTCGTGCTCGCGCGCCGCCGGCGGTATCCGGCGGTGTGGCGCTCCATAACCGTTTGTTATGCGCTTCATGATCCCTTTCATTGTTTCGGCATACCGTCCGCTTGACTAGGGTCAAGTTCGCCAATCCAGCGTCCAAATCAAGAAACGACCTCGGGAGGAACGGCACATGGCGGCACGCACGGGCAAGCAGTTCCTGAAGGGGTTGCGCGACGGCCGCGACCTGTGGGTCGGCGGCGACAAGGTCGGCTCGATCGCCGATCATCCGGCGCTCGCCGGCGCCGCCCAGGCCATGGCCGAGGTCTTCGACCTGCAGCACCAGGCCGCCGACGTCTGCCTGATGCCCGATCCGGAGACCGGCGAGCCGATCAACGTCAGCCACATGATCCCGCACAGCCACGAGGACCTGCAGAGGCGCCATCGCGGCCTGGAGAAGATCGCCGAGTATTCGGTGGGCCTGATGGGCCGCACGCCGGACTACATGAACGTCACCTTCGCGGGCTTCGCCGGCCGCAGCGACGAATGGGCGATCAACGGCAACGAGCAGGGCGCCGAGAACCTCGTGCGCTACCAGAAGAAGCTCCGACGCGACGACATCTCGCTCACCCACACCATCGTCCATGCCAACGTCGACCTGGCCAAGGGCAAGTACCCGGTGGGCTTCGACCCGGTGCAGCTTCACAAGGTCGAGGAGACGCAGCACGGCATCGTCGTCCGCGGCAGCCGCGTGCTGGCCACCCTGGCGCCGTTCGCCGACGAGCTGGCCGTCTATCCCGGCGGGCCGATGCCCGATGCCGACGCCCGGCATGCGCTCAGCTTCTGCATCCCCATGGACACGCCGGGCCTCTCCTTCATCTGTCGCGACAGCGTGTCGGTGAACAGCAACCGGTTCGAGCATCCGCTGTCGAGCCGGTTCGACGAGCAGGACGCCTTCGTGATCTTCGACGACGTCGAGGTGCCGCGCGAGCGGCTGTTCATCGACGCCAATCTTCCCGTCTACAACTCGGTGATGAAGACGAGCTGGTGGCCCAACATCATGCAGCAGACCATGATCCGGGCGCAGACCAAGCTCGAGTTCGCCTACGGCCTTGCCGCCCGGATGACCGAGGCGATCAACCAGACACAGCCGCCGACGCAGCAGCTCCTGGGCGAGATCACGATGTTCGCCGAACTGGCCCGGGCCGCGGTCTTCGCCGCCGAGCAGGGCGCCCGTGACATCGGCAACGGCCTGTGGTGCTGCAGCCTGCCGCCGCTGCTGGCGCTGCGCGCGGCGCTGCCGGGCTGGTTCCCGCGGGTCAACGAGATCATCCGCCTGGTCGGCTCGCACAACCTGCTCACCACGCCGGCCCGCGCCCCGCTCGCCGACCGGCGGCTGCGGCCGCTGATCGACAAGTACCTGACCGGCGTTGGCATCGACGCCGAGCAGCGCAGCCGGCTCTTCCGCCTCGCCTGGGACTTCACCGGCACCGCGCTCGGCAGCCGAAACGAGCAGTACGAGCGCTTCTATCTCGGCTCGAGCGGCCGCAACCTGATTGCCGCCCATACGCTGGCCGACCGCGGCCGGGCCAACCGGCTGGTCGACCGCTTCCTGCTGGAGGAACTCGATGAGCCGGCCGCCGTGCAGGCGGTGGCGGCGTCCTGAAGCCCGCGCGCGCCTCGGGCCGTTTGATGCTAGTATTTTCGTGCATAAGGATAGAACCGACCCGGGAGTGAATGTCATGGACAAGCCAGTGACGCCGCGCGGCATCAACCACGTCGTATTCAACGTCCGCGATCTCGAGGAGTCGCACCGCTTCTGGACGGAAGTCGTGGGCTTCAAGCAGGTCGGCGAACTGAAGCCCAGGCCCGACCGCCCCAACCCGCCCAAGATGCGCTTCTACTCGGGCGTCCGCGAGGACGGCACGAGCCATCACCACGACATCGCCCTGGTCGAGAACCGCGACCTGCCGCCGCCACCCAAGGAATGGTCGATGTTCGGCATGCCGGTCGCGGTCAACCATGTCGCCATCTCCATGCCGAGCCGCGAGGCCTGGCTTGCCCACCTTGCCTACCTGCAGAAGAAGGGCGTGAAGTTCGACCGCCGCGTCGAGCACGGCATGACCCACAGCCTCTACATCCACGATCCCAACGGCTACGGCGTCGAGTTCGTCTACGACCTGCCCAAGGAGATCTGGCAGGGCGACATCGACGCCGCCCTGAACTGGGTCAAGCCCTTGCCGACCGAAGGCGCCGAAGCGCTCGAGGACCGCACGCAGGGCGTGCCCACCTTCGGCACGGGCGCGCGCGCGACGACCTGAGTTGGGGCGACACGAACACCGTTGTGCCCATACACCCTCTCCGCCCACGTCTTCGTGGGGGGGGGGAGAGGGAGGGGACCCGCGTAGCGGGGAGGTGAGGTGTCGGACCTCTCTCTGCGCTCACAGCTTTCCTGAAGCAGCGACCGCCTTGTGTCTCCCCCGCCTCGTGGCGGAGAGGACCCAAAAAGGTAATGAGGTTTAGCCAGGCGGCATCTTGTCGAATTTCGGCAAGGCTGGATCGAGATGGTCCCAGGCGTGGCCGCGCACGCCGTAGAAGACCATTTGCGGCTTGTACCGGCCTGGATCGTCGAGGCTCGCGGCGTGCACGGTGAAGAGATCCGGCATGGCCGCGAAGGTCATGTAGACCGGTGAGCCGCAGGCGGGGCAGAAGGCGCGCGTCTTCACGTTGCCGCTATCGGCGACAATGTCCCAATGCGTCGCTTCGCCCTCGAGTTTCACGCGGTCCCTGTCCGGGAAGGTCAGATAGGAGCCGCGCCCGGTGCCGCTCTTGCGCTGACAGTCGCGGCACTGGCAGTCGGCCATCACCATCGGTTCGGCGGAGATTTCATAGCGGATCGCGCCGCAGGCGCACCCGCCGGGATAGGATTCGCTCATGTCAGTCCTCCTGCTCGTGGGCGATGGAGTCGAGATTGCGGACAACCTTCTTCCATCCCTCGCTCATGCCCTTGAATGCGGTGTCGTTCCTGGGCGTGATGAAGCCGGAATGGACGAGGCGAACCCGCGTTCCGGTCTCGGCCCTGGACAGGGTCCACGTGACGACTGTGCTCAGGGGCGCGCCATAGCCGACGTTTCCCTCGTGTCCGCCCTTCCAGGCATAGGCGAGGCGTTCGTTCGGCATCACCTCCAGCACCTCGCAGTGAATGGTACCGTCCCACGCGCCGGCCGGCGTCGTCTGGTAGGTGAAGCGCTTGCCTTTCACGGGCTCGAACCCCGTCGGCGCCATCAACCAGCGGGCGATCAGTTCGCCCGTTGTCAGCACTTTCCAGATCGTCTCCGGCGCGTGCGGCAGGACCTCGTCGACCACGATGTCCTGGCGGTCGGATTTCAACGCGGCGTCGCTCATGGATCGATCTCCTTCAACAGGGTTCTGAGGTTGGCGAACCGCTCGCGCCAGAACACGGCGTAGTGGCTCATCCAGTCGACGAGCGGAGCCAGGCCCTCGGGCTCGGCGCGATAGAAGACGTTGCGGCCCTCCGGGCGCTCGGCGACCAGGCCGGCCTGCTTCAACGACTTGAGATGTTGGGAGATGGCGCCCTGCGTCACGCCACTGCCTCGCGTCAGCTCGACCACGGTGATTTCGTCGGAGCTGACGATCCGCTCGAACACGGCTCGCCGCGTGGGGTCGGCGAGCGTGCGCATGACGGCATTGATGGCGGTCGCTTCAGTCATGGCCAATTAATTAGTGTCAACTAATGCATTAGTCAATACTAATTTGTTGTCGCGACATCAGGGCCTCGTCGTCGATCGATGCGCCTATACTCGCCCTCAATGAAGGATCTCCGGGGGAAGGGTCTCGTCCTCGCCATGGCGGCGGGCCAGGTCGGCGGGTTGCTGCCGCATGTCGCCGTGCCGTCGACCATGCCGGCGTTCCTCATCCCCGAATGGGGGCTGAGCTACGCCGAGGCGGGCCTGATGGCGAGCGCCTATGCCATCGGCTACATGCTGGCGGCCCCCGTCCTCACCACGCTCACCGATCGCATCGACGCCCGCAGGATCCTCATCCTGGGCTCGCTGCTGAATGCGGCCGGCACGGTCGGCTTCGGCCTGTTCGCCCAGGGCATGGTCTCGGCGATGCTGCTGTGGGGCCTGACGGGACTGGGCTTCGCCGGCGCCTACATGCCCGGCCTCAAGGCACTGACCGACCGGCTCGATTCCGGCGAGAGCTCGCGCAGCATCACGATCTACACCGCGGCCTTCTCCTTTGGCGTCGGTATCTCCTTCCTCGCCTGCCAGCTCATCGCCGACGCCGCGGGCTGGCGCTGGGCCTTCATCCTCACCGGCCTGCCGCCGCTCATCATGACCTTCGTCGCCTGGTCGCTGACGCCGGTGACGCCCGCGCCGCGCGACGGGCCGCTGCTTCATCTCGCGCCGGCGCTCCGCAACCGCGCGGCGCTCGGCTACTCCTTCGCCTACGGCTGGCACTGCTTCGAACTCTACGGCGTGCGCACCTGGCTGGTCGCCTTCTGGGGCTTCGTCGCCGCGAGCGGCGGCGCACCGCTCGGCGCCGTGGCGGTGAGCGCGCTCTTCACCGCGCTCGCCATGCCGGCCAGCATCCTGGGCAACGAGCTGGCGCTGAAGCTCGGCCGCCACCGCGCCATCACCCTGGTGATGCTGCTCTCCGCCGCGGTCGGGCTCGCCATCGGCTTCACCGCCGGCCTGTCGCCCTGGCTGACGCTGCTGCTGATGTTCGTCCACGCCTTCACCGTGCCGGGCGACTCGGGCGCGCTCACCTCGGGCATGGCCGCCGCCGCCGACCCGCACTACCGCGGCGCCAGCATGGCCGTGCACTCCACCGTTGGCTTCGCCTTCACCGCCGCCGGCGGCTGGGTGATCGGCGTGGCGCTCGACCTGGCGGGCGGCGTGGAGCGGCCCGGCGCGTGGGCGTTGGCCTACGCGGTGATGGCGGCGGGCGCGGCCCTGGGGCCGGTGTGCCTGTGGTGGTCGCGGAGGCGCTAGCCTGAGCCCCGCGACCCTCAGACGTGCGCTGCGTACCGCTGCAGCAGGAAGCGTGAAGCCGAGGTGGCGGCGGGTACCACGGCGCGTCCGACAGCGGCGTTGAGCTCGAGCGGCTTCAGCAGCATCTTGATCGCCATGTCGTAGGGCATGTGCTGCTTCGCCAGCTCCAGGACGCTGCCGCGATAGGCCTCGTAGTCGTGCCTCTGGAACGCGGCGCCGGGGTTGAGGCCGAGAAAGATCGCCTTGTAGGCGCAGAGGGCATCCTCCGATTCGACGTCGATGGACCGGCTCCAGAGCGTGCGCGCGACGGCGAGCCGGCTCGGCCGTTCGAGCGCGCGGTAGCGCCGGAACCAGCGATAGAAGTGCTTGTAATGGCGGACCTCGTCGGCGCTGATCCGGGCGGCCAGGCATTGCAGCGCCGGCTCCCCGGTCAGTTCCGAGAGCATGCGGTAGAACGAGGCGGTGCCGGTCTCCACGACGCAACGTGCCGCCATCTCGAGCGCCCGCGTGCCGGCCAGCCGCTCGACGGCGCAGTACGGCAGGTATTCGGCGAGGAAGGTCCGGTAGGCCGCCTCCCAGTCGAAGTCCGGCCACGCCGTCCGGACATAGCGCTCGAGCGCGGCGCCGTGCTGCAGCTCCTCGGGCTCCCAATGCTGCTTCAGCCAGTCGACGATCTCGCCGTCGTCGTGGAAGAATTCGACGAGATTGTCGGTGTAGACGTCCGAGGCGCTTTCGATGAAAGACGCGGATGCCAGGATATGGAACAGCCGACGGTCGTCCTGGACCTGCTCGTGCGCGAGCCTGTGGTAGGGGATATCCTCCATCGACCAGGAGGCCCCGCCCGTGCTGTCCGAGCGCCGTGCCGCCATGCAAGTCTCCCTGGATGTCCAGGCCGAACCTACGGAACTCATGTTACCTCAAGGTGTTGTCGAGAGAACAGGTCCATCCCGGCGTCGCCTGTTGGCGGCCGGGCTCCTCCTGCTGACGCTGGGGGTCCAATCCGCCCAGGCGCAGCAGAGCATGCGCGTGCCGGTGGAGCAGGGCGGGCGGACGGTCCAGCTCGCCGCCCAGCTTTACAGGCCCGCCAGCCCTTCCGGCCGTGTTCCGGCGGTCGCGATCTTCCACGGCTGCGGCGGCCCGGGGCAGAACACGGCGCGCATGGCGGGGCTTCTCGCCTCGTGGGGCTATGCGGCGCTCGACGTCGACAGTTTTTCCGCGCGCGGTCTCAAGGACGTGTGCGGCCGCCACTGGCCGACGCAGGCACAGGCCGAGGAACGGGCGCGCGACATCGATGCAGCGCTGGCCTGGCTGGGCACGCAGAGCTTCGTCGATCCCAAGCGGCTGGCCTACATGGGCTATTCTTACGGCGGTGGCGTCGCCATGCTGCGCACGCTCTCGGGAAAGGTCGACGATACGACGCCGTCGCCTGCGCGCGCGGTCGTGCTGGTCTATCCCGATTGCGCCCTGGCGGATGCGCTGGGCCCGAAGCTCACGGTGCGCCAGCCGACGCTGTTCGCCATGGGTGCGCTCGACGACTGGACGCCGCCGGCGCGCTGCCAGGCCGTGATCGATCGCGTCATCAAGGGCCGCGATCTGGTCGAGACGCGCATCTACGAAGGCGCGCATCACAGCTTCGATGCGCTCGGCCTGCCGGTGCGCTATCTCGACGGCGTCGGCAACCGTAGCAAGCCCGGCGGCTGCTGCGGCGCGCACTACGGCGCCAATGAGCCGGCGTGGAAACAGTTCGTGGTCGACGTGCGGGCGTTTTTGGCGAAAAACCTCGCGCCTTAGTGGATTGAGCCTGACAGAAGATGCCGTGTCTCGAAGCGTCTACTTTATGGTGGGCGAGACGATGAGCGCGCAGGATGCGCGCGGTCCAAAAGATCATGAGTCTTCTGGACCGCGCGCATCCTGCGCGCTCAAGGGACTCTCGTGTCCGATTTCAACCGCTGGGTCTGCAGGCGAGGATGCCGGCAGTGCAGGCGGTCGAAGCGACAGTTCTAGTCACGCGGGTTGCGGAAAACGACGCAAGCGCCGCCCGTGGCCCGCAGCTTTGCACACAGCGCATCCGCATCCGCCCGGCTTTTTTCCGAGACCCGGACGGCAAACGTCGGCAGGTCATGCCGGCGCGCGGTCAGGACCAGCGGCAGCCGGTCGCCCAGAACGGCTTCGTGCTTGCGCCGCAGCCGTTCGTAGGTGGCGAGGACACGTCCTTCGGACCAGTTGCCGGCAAGCTGGACCCCCCACGGCCCCCACGCCGGGTTGGACGTGAGGTCGGGGCGACGGCGTGGACTGTCGATCATCAGCCTGGCGAGCTCGACGCAGCGCGCACCTGTCGATGTGTTCGAGGACACCAGCTGCGGCATCGGCTGCGCCACCCATGCCTCCGCAGTGTGGCCCGTGACGATGCGGACGTAGGCCTGCGTCTCGGCCGGAAGGCGGCTGCGGCCGGCGCGCCATGCTTCGATCTGGCCGGGGCCGGCATTGTAGGCGGCCGCGGCCAGACCCAGGTTGCCGCGGAATGTCGTACGCAGTTCGCGCAGATAGCCCGCCGACTCGCGCAGCGCCTGCAGCGGCTCGAAGGCGTTGGTGAGCCCACGCATCGCGGCGGTTCCAGGCATGAACTGCGCGATGCCTTGCGCGCCGGCCGGGCTGACGGCCGCCGGGTCGAAGCGGCTCTCCTGCCAGATGAGGCGCGTGAAGAAGTCCTCGGGCAGCCCGTTGTCGGCCGCTGCCTGCGCAAGCGTGCGGCAGATGTCGTCGACGGAGGGGCGCGGAGTCGCCCCGGTCGCCGCGGCACTGATGGCCTCACCTTGTGGCTCGGCGCGCGCCGGCGTCGGCGGCGGCAGGCCAGCAGCGAGCACCACGCAGGCTGCCGCCAGCCGCAACGTCGACTTCCACCAGAGCATCCCGTGCTTCATCGGAGGGAATGGCGTGAGACTGTCACGATGAGTTTCCAGTCACGAGCTTATGAGTCCGCACCCTGGTCTACGGTATCATCGCCTGTATCCGTTGCATCGGACTCTTTCCATGATTCGCAAAGCGACCATCGCCGACCGTCCCCGTATTTCCGAAGTACGCCTCGCCGTCCGGGAGAATCGCCTGAGCCAGGCCTCCGTGGCCAAGGTCGACACGACCGCGGACTGGATCTTCCGGAACGCGACCTTCTGGGTCTGGGAGGAGGACGGCGCCGTCCAGGGCTTCGCCGTGGCCGACCCGCGCGACGGCACGATCTTCGGCCTGTTCATCCATCCGGATTACGAAGGACGCGGCATCGCCCGGGCGCTGCTGCCGCTCGCCTGCGAGGACCTGCGCGCCGCGGGCTTTGCGGCGGCGACGCTGACGACGGGTGCGGGGACACGGGCCGAGCGCTTCTATCGGGAGAACGGATGGCAGGAGACCGGCCGCCGGGACGACGGGCAGATCATTTTCCGCAAGCCCCTCTGATACCAACCGTCAGAATTCATGACACCCGAGCGCAATTGCGTCGTGTGATGGATGCGATTCTAGATGTTTAGTCCCGGCATTACTTGAGGCCGGTGAGTTGACGCACCTGCTCGGCGGCGCGCCGCACACCCTCCTCAGGTGACACTCGTCCGGTGACGACGCCTTGCAAGGAGTCACGTACGGCGAGTACCGCGCGCAGCCCATTTGGACCGGGAAATGAAAGCCAGGGACCAGCAAGAGGAAGCTGCCGTATGAGAGTCGCGTAGCTTGGCCGCTCCATGAGGTAACCAGCGAGCGTCCCACCAGGCTCGAACATGTCCATCCGAATTGGCATGTAACCCGTGTTTCGCACCATGATGGCCTGGGCAACCGGTCCGACCATAAAGGCGATGTAGCGTGCAGCTGCTTCTTGCTGCGCCGCATCGCGGCTATGCACGACCGCGGCATTGCCGCCGGAGGGTAGCCGTGGCGCCTCGCTATCCAACGGGAACGGCGCTGTCCGCATGTGGAAACGCGTACCCACGCCCTGCTCCAATCTTGCGAGTTCAGAGCTTGAGCCCATAAAGATGCCCACACGCCCGGCGACGAAGGCCTGCCGCGCCTGGGCGTAGCTGATGTCGGGCATGCGGGCCTCGGTACCGACCCGCGCAAGGATGCGCGCGGCAGCCAGCCCCTCTGGCCCATCGAACGTAAGGCGGGTCTCGTCCTCCGAGATCATGCGCCCACCACGGGTCTCGATCATCGCCTGCCAATACCATGTGTCAGGGTAGTAACGGACCCAGAGACCGGCTGTGTTGTCCCCCAGCGCCGAAATGCGTGCCCCAAGGGAGATGAGATCATTCCAGCCCTCCGGCAGGTGTGCTGGATCACCACCCGCGCGGGCAACGAGGTCGAGATTGAAATAGATCAGCGGTAGCGAGACGGAGAACGGCAGGCCGTAGAGTCGGTCGCTGCGGCGACCGAGCGCGGCCATGGCTGTGTGAGTACCTTCCAAGGCCGCGTGGATCGCGGGCTGTTCGTCGATCGGGGCGATAAGGCGACGGTCGGCAAGGGAGGCAACAAGGTAAAGACCCTGGAAGCTGACTGCCGGCAGCGTGTTGGTGATCGCTTGCCGTAAGGTCTGCTCCATCATGTCAACGTAGCCCTCGGTCGGTGGGCGAAAGACGATACGGATGTCCGGATTGTCACGCATGAAGAGCTGCGCCGTCTCTTCCATCAACCCGCGGAAAACCTGTGGCTGCGAATATGCGACCGAGAGTTCGACGCTCGCAGCGTGCGCGGGACGCACGAGAAGGAGCGCGGCAAGCAATGCAGGCAGGCTCCGGCGGTGGATTTTCAACTCAGGTCTCCATTCGTGGCGGGATTCGGATCACTTCAGGCCGAGGAAGGTGAGGCCCCGGACGAAGTGGCGCTGCAGCGCGAGGAACATGATGAGAAGCGGCGCAACCATCAGAAGGCAGGCCGCCATGAGTGGGCCGTAGTCATCCCCGCTCTCCTCATTGCGATAGTTGATGAGGCCGAGCGGCACGGTGCGCGAGGCCTCCGTCTGCGAGACGATCAGCGGCCAGAGAAGGTCGTTCCAATGCGCGGAAAGCGAGATCACGGCGAAGGCCGCGATGGCGGAGGCGGCGACCGGCAGGCCGATCCGTGTCAGCATGCCGAAGCTGCCGATGCCGTCGATCGCCGCCGCGTCGAGTAGATCCTGCGGGAGGGTCAGGAATACCTGGCGGAACAGGAAGATGGCGAAAGGCGACGCGATGGACGGCAGGATGAGGGCGACTAGCGTGTCCATCAGCCCGAGCGATGACATGCCGACGAAGAGCGGCAGCGCCAGCACCTCATGGGGGACGACGAGTGCCGCGAGCACCGCGGCGAAGAACAGCCCGCGTCCCGGCAAACGCAGGCGCGCCAGCGCGAAACCCGCCGGAACGCTGACCAGAAGCTGCCCAAGCAGGGTCCCGCCCGCGACGATGCTGCTGTTGATGAAGTAGGTGAGATAGGCCCCATCACGCAGCACATGCCCAAGATGCGTGAGGGTTAGCTCAGCCTGCGATGCCCCGCCGAGGAGAAGCATCAGGCCCGAATCCGTCAGCGCAACGGTCAGCATGACCATGAAGGGCAGTGCCACTAGGCCGAGTAGCAGCAGCTTGGCGATGGTGGCCAGGGTGCCGGCCATGTCAGCTTCCCCGCATGGCGCGGTCGAGGACCAGCACCTTGGTGAGCACGATCGCGGCGACGAGGCAGAAGAAGACCAGCGACAGGGCCGCCGCCACATCCGCGCGGAAATACCGGAACGCCTCCTCGAAGATCGCATAGATCAGCGTTCGGCTGGCCCCGTCGGGCCCGCCCCGTGTCAGCACGGCGACGAGGTCGAAAGCCTGCAAGGCGCGGATGAGGGCGACGACGAAAACGAAGAGGGCGATCGGCGCGAGGGCGGGCAGGCGCACGATGCGCAGCTCGTCCGCCCAGCCAGCGCCGTCGATCCGCACGGCCTCACGGATCTGAGCCTCGGTTCCCGCGAGGCCAGCGAGGAAGAGCACCATGGCGAGGCCGAAATTCTGCCAGACGAAGATCACCGCGAGCGTCGGCAGGGCGAGCCGCGGCTCGCCCAGCCAATGCAGTGGGGTGCCGCCGAACAGGGCGAAGAGCGTGGCACCCGGTCCGACGATCGGGTTCAGCATCATCTCCCACACGAGGAGCATGGCGACGGAGGCCGACATCAGCGGCAACAGCGCAACGGAACGAAGCAGCCCGTTCAGCACCGTCCGCCGTTCGAGCGCAAGAGCGGCGCAGAGGCCCGTCAGCAACGTGCCGCACACCGCCATCAGCGCGAAGAGGAGCGTGTTGCCGAGCGTGCCCTGCAACCGGCCCTCGGCGAGGATGCGCTCGAAATTGGCGAGACCGACGAAGCGCGGCGGAGCGGGCGTGAAGCTCCAGTCGGAGAACGCAAGCAGGACAGTGCCGAAGAAGGGGAGATAGAGAAGCGCGAGCAGGGCCAGGGCGGCCGGGAGCGCCATCAGTAGGCCCGGGAACGCTGCTCTGGTACTCATGCGACCGCCTCCGCCGCGATGCGGCGCGTCGCGACCGCCTGGCCTGCGGCGTCGAAGAGGTGGGCACGGCTCCAGTCGGGCGAGACGTGCAGCCGGGCTCCGCGCGGCGGCATGCTCTCGCCCCGCGCCAAGCGCGCGACGATCTCGGCGCCGCCTTCCTCGAGGCGCAGATGCACGAGGCTCTCCGGGCCGTGGTGCTCAAGATGCTCGACCGTCGCCGCCGGGCCTTCCGGGCCGCCGAGCGCGAGGTCCTCCGCGCGCAGGCCAAGGGTGAGCGTCGCGCCGGGGGCGATATCGGCGATGAGCGGCAGACGATGTGCGCCGAACCGAAGCACGCCGCCTTCCGCGACGTGCAACGGGAATTCGTTCAGCCTCGGCCGTGCCAGGAAGCGCGCGACGAAGAGGTTCGCCGGGTGCTCATACAGCTCCGCGGGCGGCGCGACCTGCTGGAGCCGCCCCTCGGCGAGGACGGCGACGCGGTCGGCCATGCCCAGCGCCTCGGCATGATCGTGCGTCACGTAAAGGCAGGTGACGCCTAGCCGGCGCTGAAGCCGCACGATCTCGATCCGCATCGCCCCGCGCAGCGCCGCATCGAGGTTGGACAGCGGCTCGTCCATCAGGAACAGAAGCGGCTGGCGCACCATGGCGCGCGCCAAGGCGACGCGTTGGCGCTGCCCGCCGGAAAGCTGCGCGGGCCGGCGGTCGAGATGCGGTTCAATGTGGAGCAGCGCGGCCATCGCCGCGACCTCCGCCTCGATCTCCCGCCGTCGCCCGGAGGGGCCCGGGAGGAGCCGCCGCAGCAATGGCAGGCGGCCGAGGAACGGCAGTCGGCGGAGTTCGAGCGGCACGGCGATGTTCCGCCGCGCGGTCAGCGCTGGGTAGAGCGCGTAGCTCTGGAATACCATGGCGAGGTTGCGTTCGCGCGGCGGCACGCCCATCAGGGACGTCCCACCGAGCCGCACCTCGCCGCCGCTCGGCTCTTCGAGACCGGCGACGATCCGCAGCAGCGTCGTCTTGCCGCAACCTGACGGACCGAGGAGAGCGAGGAACTCCCCGTCGACGACGTCGAGCGTCACATCGTCCAGGATACGCGCGCGGCCGAACTGCTTGGAGACGCCGCGGATGGCAAGGTCAGGCAAGGTCCGCGAGCCCCTGCAACGGCTTGCCGTCGAACGAGCCGCCGGGGAGGCCAAGATGGGCGAGCGCGGTCGGCGCGATGTCGACGACGGAGGTCGGTGTCGCGCTCCGCCCCGCCGGCATGAAGCCCTCTCCGGCGGCCAGCAGCGTCGCGCGGCGCTCATACAGGCCGAGGCCGCCATGATTGCCGAAATTCGTGTAGTCAGAGCCCGGCGCCGGGAAGTCCTCCACCGTGTCGGTCACGCCAGGGAAACCAAAGCCGCTATCCCCGGGATGCTTGCGACAGAGCAGGCCGATGCGGGCGCTGTCCGGAGCCGCCGCGCCGAGGGCGATCATCTCGGCCGGCTCCAACACCTTGGCGACCCAGGGCAGGCAGTGCAGCGCATCGGTCATGGCGGCGCGGCGGCGCTCGTCCAGCGCATCCACCGCGATGGAAGCCGAACTGCCGTTCGGCAGGAGACAGGCGGCGCCCGCATCGATCTCTGGTGCGAAGCCCGCATTGCGCAGCGCCGCATCGAGGGAATGTCGATCCCGGACGGTCTCCATGCCGTGGTCCGAACAGATCAGCAGTAGTACGTCGCCGCGCTCGACCGCCGGAGCGACGGCTTCGGCGACCGTGGCAATGACGGCATCGGCACCGGCGAGCGCGGCGCGCCAAGGCGGCGAGCCAAGCGGGAAGCGGTGCGAGGCGAAATCGGGCTCGCTCAGCCAGAGCAGCGCGAAGGGCACCTCCGGATCCACCACCACGCGCCGGGCGAAGGCATCGGCGAGGTCGGAGGTCCGTGCCGGGTCCACGCCCGCCAGGAAACGGTGGTTCTGAAGAGCGCCGCCGCCCGGTCCGAAGCAGCCGAGCGGATGGAAGGTGAAGCCGTGCCGGTTGGTGTCTAGCAGCTGGATCGGTCCGACCGAGGCGCCAGTGACGCCGGCTGGCACGCTGTCCGACATGACCACCGGCGTGCCGAGCGGCGCGGTGAGCGCCGACAGCGTCGGCCTGAGCAGCGCACTGCCGCCGCGGATCGCGGCGAGGCGTTCGCGCGCGCCATGGCGGCCGGGACGGAGCCTCCGTCGCTCCCCATTCTCCTCCACCAGAAGCACGTTGCCATCAATGCCGTGCCGCGCGGGTAGGCAGCCCGTCACGATGGAGCAGGCATTGGCCAGCGTGACGGACGGAAACACCGCTTCATGCGCCTCGAACCAAGTGCCGAGGCGGAGCGCAGCCGAGAGGCCCGGCATCAGGGCCAGTGCGTCGGGCCGCAGGCCGTCCGCGATCATCAATACAACGCGCCGCTCAGACGAGTCCGCGACCTGCACCGTAGTGTTCACCACGCCCCATGACTCCTTATTGTTATTGTCTTGCACGGCATCTAGTACGCACCAGAGCGATCTGGTACGTACCAGACAAGATATGCGCGAGGTGTAACGATGCGGTGTCAGGATGATGACATTGTGATAACCAGAGAGCCGCACGAACGCTGGCGCCAAGTGGCAGATCAGATTCGGGCCGAGATACACGCGCAGCGCTGGCTGCCAGGAGGTCGCCTCGATTCCGAGCAGGCTTTCGCGCGCCGCTTCGGGGTCAGCCGGCAAACCGTTCGACGCGCGCTGCTCTCGCTCGGGCAGCGAGGCGAGATCCGAGCGGAGGAACGGCGCGGCAGCGTTGTGATGGAGCGGCCACTGACCTACCGGATCGACGCCACGGTCAGCTTCAGCGCGAACTTGCGCTTGCAAAGCGTGGCACCCTCGTCCCGCCTGCTGCAAAGTGAGATAGTAGGGGCGGACGCGATGATCGCGGAGGCGTTTGGCGTAGCACTCGGAGCACCGATCCTGCGAATATGCAGCATGGGCATGGCCAACAATGTGCCGGTGGTCTTATCAAGACGAGAATATGAAGCTGCTCGCTTTCCTGATCTCGCGGCGCGATACGAGGAACTCGGATCTATCGGTGCAGCGCTTCGCAGCTACGGACTTGGAAAGCTGCGGCGAGTGTCGAACTTAGTCTCCGCTCGATTGCCCACGGATGCCGAGGCACGTCTCCTCTGCATTCCGGTGCATATGCCCCTGCTGGTGAACGCGACACATAGCGTCGATGAGACGAATCGAACGCTGGAACTTGGCGAAGGCGCACACGTTGCCGACCGCATACAATTCCATTTTGGCAGCGATTGACCTGAGCCCCTTTTCTTCGCCGCCGATGGCTGGAGACTGGGTTGATGTGCTCTGAGACCCATCTTTGGACCGCCCGGGGCTAGAGTTTCCGGGCTTCGTCATGATGGCGGGCTGGGTATGCCATCACGAGCAAGCAATGTTATCGGGGCCTTCTGCCCGATCGCCCCGTGCGGGCGCTCCTCATTGTAGTACCTACGCCAAGCCTCCATCTTTTGCCGAGCATCTTCAAGGCTCATGAACCAGTGCTGATTGAGGCATTCAACCCGGAAGCGCCCGTTGAAGGCCTCGATGAACGCATTGTCGGTGGGTTTGCCGGGCCGCGAGAAGTCGAGCACGACACCTCTCGTGTAGGCCCACAGATCGAGATCACGTGAGACGAACTCCGTGCCCTGGTCGACACGGATCGTCGTTGGATAGCCGATCCTGGTGCAGACCTTGTCCAGAGCCTGGACGATGGTCGTACTTCCTGGTAGCCAGAGTCATCGCTTCTGACGGTTGGTATGAGCGGTCATCGTTCTCGGTCTGGACGCTGGCAGTGCCAGCAATCTTAATTTTGCAGGTTGAGCAGGTTCTGTGCTAGTTTTTCGATAGACTGGCGGTCGTTGCGTCAGTCGTGGCCCGCCCGGTTTCCCGGTGCGGGCTTTTTGTTGTCCATTCCAATCCACACCAGCCGCCCTCGCCAGGCGGCTTTATTGTTCTGGAGACTTTCATGACCGATCCAAAATCCGACGCCGGGATCATGTACCCCAATCAGCAGAGTAACTCAGATCCGGGCAAATGGCGCATCGAGCTCAGGTACCTGCCAATCGCCCATCGGGGACATGCTTTCCTGGCGCTCGTCGATGACAAAGGAGATATCGCTGGCGAGTTGCATGGTTTGGCCTGCTCGAAGCATGCTCCCATGAAGCCCTCACGCGACCCCATGAAGATAGGCGTGGATGGCTCGGATCTTGTCGCGACGCACTTTGAAGGCCGCAGGTACGGAGGAAAGCGAATCTCGACAGTAGGGTCCGGATCCAGGGAGGAGATGGAAAGGCTCTGGGCCGACGGAATAGAGGCAGCCGAAGCCATCAACAGCAAGAAGTTCGATTACAAGGCGCACGATCCGGCTTACGAGTTCGGCGGCGATGGCGGCCAGATCCGGAACAGCAACTCCGTGGCCTTCACCCTCGGCCAGGCGATGGGGCTCGACCTGTCCGGCGCCATGCGCGACGCGGAGATGACAAGGACCTTCTCGGGCCGGGATCGCGATCTGCTCGACCCCAAGTACCAGCGCTATGTCGCACCTCCGATGTTTCCCGTGACGAATGCACCATGAAGCATACAACCAGGAATATATAGAGGCCATGTCTATTTCTCGGCATGATCATGCTCAGAGCTTCCATGGGGGCGGGCATGCTGGGATTTAGGTCGATCGTTGGCGCCATTTTGATTGCGGCCGGGCTATGCGGTTGTGAGGTCTGTCCCGAGCCGGATCGTCTCAACGTGGTTTCGGCTTCACAATATCACCCGAGGTCATTCGTTGGACCCGACGGCAAAGTGACAGAGAAGCAAGTGGGGCCGTTCAACGCATGGGCCGACAACCCGAAGGTGGCCGCCTTCCTGCACAAGGTGTTGGAGCAAGAGGGCAGGTCGGCACCTGTCTCAAGCTACGGTTTTCAATGCCAGACGCTGCCGGCACCTGACTGCCCCGATTGCGCCTCCTGTAATCGGACCATGCCCGGAGTTCGCGACAATCTCTACAGCATCGTCGGATGCGTCAACGATGGCGTCATGCAGTTTCACGTCAACGTGGGTCCCGGGTCCGATGTGCGGGCCATGACCTAATTGGTGGAAGTAGCGCCGTCCTGCGACGACAAATCGGCTCGTTGTTCGTCTTGTTCGGGCTTGCCGCTTGCCGTGGCGGCATGTGTCCGGAACGTGACGAATTCGAACAGGCTGTCCGCTACCCGGTGTACTCGAACAAGGCGACATGTTGGTTCGGGTCGAGGTCGGGCCGGGATCGGCCCTCGATGCCATGACTTGCCGGCAGGCGGATGCCGATTTCTTGGACAGGTCCGGCGATCGGACCGTCGTTGAAAAGAATCGTCCCGTTCAAGCGGGCTGGTGCCTCAAGAATTTCTGGACAGACAAGATCTGGACAAGTGGTGTCCGAAAAATCGCCCCTACCGCACCTTCGCCCGGGGATGGGCGGCGCGGTAGACCTTGCTGAGGCGGGCGGCGTCGACGTCGGTGTAGCGCTGCGTGGTCGAGAGCGAGGCGTGGCCCAGCAGTTCCTGGATGGTGCGCAGGTCGCCGCCGGCGCCCAGCAGGTGGGTGGCGAAGGAGTGGCGCAGCGCATGCGGCGTCACGCTGTCGGCGAGGCCGAGGTGGCGGCGCAGCTCGCGCACGCGCTTCTGCACGATCGCGGGATCGAGGGCGCCGCCGCGGGCACCGACGAAGAAGGTGTCGCCGGGGCGGGCGGCCTTCAGCCACGGGCAGGCGTCGCGGTAGGCCGCCAGCGCATCGAGGGCCTGGGGCAGCAGCGGCACGAGGCGTGTCTTGTTGCCCTTGCCGGTGACGGAGAGCGTGTCCTGGCCGGCGGCGAGCAGGCCCTCGACCGTGCCCTTCCGGAGGTCGAGCGCCTCGCCGATGCGCAGGCCCGCGCCGTAGAGCAGCATGAGCACCGCCGAATCGCGCAGGTCGATCCAGGGCTCGCGTTCCTTCTCGGCCGGATCGGCTTCGAGCAGGTCGCCCATGTCGCGTTCGCTGAGCGCCTTGGGCACGGAGCGCGGCAGCTTGGGTGTCTGGATGGTGGCGATGCTGGCGTTGTGGGCGAGGCCGCGCTTGTCGAGGAAGCCGAAGAAGGAGCGCACCGAGGAGAAGGCCCGCGCCGTCGAGCTGCGCGCCATGCCCCGGCGCGCGCGTTCGGCCAGCCAGGCGCGGAACTCGGCGGGCTTGAGCTTGCCGAGCGCCTCCAGCGTGGGGACGGTGCCCAAATAGGTCGTCATGAAACCGAGGAAGCCCGCGACGTCGTGCTCGTAGGCGATCAGCGTGTGGGCGGCCAGCCGGCGTTCGCTCTTCAGCCAGTCGCGCCAGCCCGCCTGCGCCGCCGCCAAGCTCATTCGGGGAGGCTCATTCGGGGAGGTCGAGCCAGGCGCGGATGGTGTTCTCCAGCACCTTTGCGAGGAAGAACAGCAGCTCGGTCGACATGTCGGGGCCAAAGGCCTCGGGCTCGCGCGAGCCGAAGCACATCACGCCGTCGGGCGAGCCGGTCGACACCTTGAGCCGCATCAGGACGTCGGACTTCACGAAGCGCGAGACCTCGCCGAAGAAGGCGTCTTCGCCGATGATGGTGCTGCGCAGCCTGGCATGCTTGTCCGGCCCGATGGCGGCATCGATGGCGCCGGGCGCCAGCACGTAGACGCCGCGCACCGGCACGCGCTTGGGCGCGTCGGCATTGGCCTCGATGGCGAGCGTGATGAAATCGACGTCGAGCAGCTCCGGCAGCTCGTGGGTCACGACGTGGATCATCTTCTCGAAGGTCGTGGCCTGGATGATGCTGATCACCGCCGCCTGGATGCGGTTCTGGACGATCTGGTTCTGCTTGGAGTTGGCGATGATCTCGGTGCGCTCGTTCTTCAGCCGGTCGATCTCGCTGCGCAGGCGCTTCAGGATCGCCTGCTGCATGTCGATGACGCCCGGTCCCTGGACGCGCGGCACGACGGCCAGTTCCCCGGCCAGGTCGGCATGATCGGCGAAGAAGGCCGGATGGGCCTTGAGATAGGCCACGACGTCGTCGGCGGTGATGAGCTTCACCTGCCGCCCCGAGCCGTCGGGCGCCGTCACCGTGCCGTCGTTGCCCATGCGCCCGCCTCCGGGTCAGAGGATCGACTGGCCGGTCTTGGCCCAGTCGTCGAGGAACGCCTTCAGTCCGTTGTCGGTCAGAACGTGCTTGAAGAGCTGGCGCAGGATGTTGGGTGGCACGGTGGCGACCTGGGCGCCGAGCTTGGCGGCCTGCACGACATGCTGGGTATGGCGCACCGAAGCCACCAGCACCTCGGTCTTGAAGTGCGGATACTGGCGGTAAATCGTCATGATCTCCTGGATGAGATACATGCCGTCCTGGCCGATGTCGTCGAGCCGGCCGACGAAGGGCGAGACGAAGGAGGCGCCGGCCTTGGCCGCCAGCAGCGCCTGGGCCGCGGAGAAGCAGAGGGTGACGTTCACCATCGTGCCCTCCGACGTGAGCGCCTTGCAGGTTTTCAGCCCGTCGGGCGTGAGCGGCACCTTCACCGTGACGTTCTTGGCGAGCTTGGCGAGTTTGCGGCCCTCCTCGAGCATCTTCTTGTGCTCGACGGCCGTCACCTCGGCGCTGACCGGGCCGGGAACGATGGCGCAGATTTCCTGGATGACGTCGAGCATCGGCCGGCCGGCCTTGGCGATCAGCGAGGGGTTGGTGGTCACCCCGTCGAGCAGGCCGGAGGCCGCGAGGTCCTTGATCTCGGCGACATCGGCGGTATCGACGAAGAACTTCATATAAACTACCCCAATGGCCAGTGGTACGGACGTGCGCGCCAACACAATTTCTAGCGTTTCCCCCTCCGAGCCACAAGCCGACGAGGCTGCTTCCGCGCGCCCCGGACCGGTGGAAAACACCGCCGCCCGGACGGTGAAGGTCCTGCTGCCGCTGCCGCTGGCCGACGCCTACGACTACAGCGTCCCCGAGGGGCTGGACATCGCCTCCGGTCATTTCGTGGTCGTGCCGCTCGGCAAGCGCGAGACCGTGGGCGTCGTCTGGGGAGAGGGCTCGGGCGAGGTGGCGCCGGAAAAGCTGCGCGACATCGCCGAAATTCTTCCCGCGCTGCCGATGGCCGATGTGCTGCGCCGCTTCGTCGACTGGGTCGCGGCCTACACGCTGGCGCCGCCCGGCGCCGTCCTGCGTATGGCGATGAGCGTGCCGTCGGCACTCGAGGCGCCCAAGACGGAGACCATCTATCGGCCCGCCGGCTCGTCCGGCGACGAGGCGCTGAAGCTCACGGCCGCCCGCCGCCGCGTCCTTGATGCCTTGAAGGACGGGCCCGCGATGCCGGCGGCCGAACTCGCCCATCTCGCGGGCGTCGGCACGTCGGTGATCAAGACCATGGCGCAGGTCGGCCTGCTCGAGCCGGTCGAGCGCACGATGCGGCGCGCCTTTCCGCGACCCGACGGCGAACGGCCGGGCCCCGTATTGTCGCCGGAGCAGCAGACCGCCGCCCGGGCCCTGGTCGAGAAGGTGCAGGCCGACGCCTTTTCCGCGACCCTGCTCGATGGTGTCCCGGGCGCAGGCAAGACCGAGGTCTATTTCGAGGCGATTGCCGCTGCCCTGGCTGCCGGCCGGCAGGCGCTGGTGCTGCTGCCCGAGATCGCGCTCACGGCGCAATGGCTGAAACGCTTCGAGGACCGCTTCGGCGCGCCGCCGGCGCCCTGGCATTCCGGCCTGACCGGACTGGAACGTCGCGAGACCTGGCGCGCCATCGCCGAGGGCAGGGTGGGGGTCGTGGTCGGCGCCCGCTCGGCGTTGTTCCTGCCGTTTGCCCGGCTCGGCCTGATCGTGGTCGATGAAGAGCACGACGGCTCGTTCAAGCAGGACGAGGGTGTCACCTACAATGCCCGCGACATGGCGGTGGTGCGGGCCCGGCTGGTGGCGGCGCCGATCGTGCTCGCCTCGGCCACGCCGTCTCTGGAAAGCGTGGTCAATGTCGCCTCGGGACGCTACGGCGCGCTTCATCTGCCGGGACGCCACGGCGGCCAGCAGCTGGCGCGGCTGACGGCGGTCGATCTCCGGCGCGAGCCGCCGGCCCGCGGCCGCTGGCTGTCTCCGCCGGTGGTCGAGGCGATGAGGCAGACTCTGGCCGCCGGCGAGCAATCGCTGCTGTTCCTCAATCGGCGGGGATACGCGCCACTCACTCTCTGCCGCGCCTGCGGCCATGGGCTGGAATGTCCGCAGTGCTCAGCCTGGCTGGTCGAGCATCGCTTCCGCCGTACGCTCGTGTGCCATCACTGCGGTCATACCGAGCCGCCGGCGCATGCCTGCAAGTATTGTGGCGCGGTCGATCAGTTCGTCGCCTGCGGTCCCGGCGTGGAACGGCTGGCCGAAGAGGCGCTGGAGCTGTTTCCGGAGGCGCGGCTCGAACTCTTCACCTCGGACTCGCTGATGAACCGGGACGAGGCGTCGGCCGCGGTGGAGCGCATGATCGCGGGCGAGATCGACATCCTGATCGGCACGCAAATGGCCGCCAAGGGCCATCACTTTCCCGATCTCACCCTGGTTGCCGTCATCGACGCGGATCTCGGCCTGAACGGCGGCGACCTGCGCGCGGCGGAGCGGACTTTCCAGCTCCTCTATCAGGTGGCCGGCCGCGCCGGCCGCGAGGACCGGCCGGGCCGCGCCCTGGTGCAGACCCACATGCCCGAGCATCCGGTGATGCAGGCGCTGGTGTCGGGCGACCGCGACCGCTTTGTCGCGGCCGAGCTTGCCGATCGCGCCGCCGCCGGCATGCCGCCCTACGGGCGTCTGGCCGCGCTGATCGTGTCCGGGCCCGATCCCGCGGCGGTCGACGGCGTGTGCGCGGCGCTGGCGCGCCGGGCGCCGCAGCAGCCGGGGGTGACGGTGCTGGGACCAGCGACCGCCCCGCTGGCATTGCTGCGCGGTCGTCATCGACGGCGGTTCCTTTTGAAAGCCTCGCGGGAAACGGCCCTGCAGCCGTTGCTGCACGGCTGGCTGGAGCGGATTGGACTGCCCGGATCCGTGCGACTGCAGGTCGATGTCGATCCGTATTCCTTCCTGTGACACAGCGCGCTGAAAAACCGCGGTAATACAGGCCTTTGGCAATCTTGCGCGTGGGAAAACCGCATGGTAGCAACGCGCGCTTTTCCGGGGCGGGGCGAGACACTGCGCGACGCGTTCTCCTGGGAAAAGTCCCGCCGGAACAATGGCTTGCCGGCCGGACGCAACGGTACTTGGAGAGGCTTTCAACGTGTCAACTGCTACCTCTGCCACGACCGGCGTCGCCGGACGCTACGCCAGCGCCCTTTTCGACCTGGCAGATAACGCCAAGTCGCTCGACCAGGTCGCCCAGGACCTCGGCACATTCCGCAAGATGGTCGGTGAAAGCGCCGATCTCGCCCGTCTCATCGCAAGCCCGGTGATCGGCCGCGAACTGCAGGGCAAGGCGTTGCTGGCGGTGCTCGATGCCGCCGGCATCAAGGGCCTCACCCGCAATTTCATCGGCACCGTGGCGGCCAACGGCCGCGCCCGCGAGCTGGTCGCCATGGCCTCGGCCTTCCTGGCCGAACTGGCGAGCCGCCGCGGTGAGACCACCGTCGCCGTCACCTCGGCCGTGCCGCTCTCGCCGGCCCAGCTTCAACAGCTCACCGACACGCTGCGCAGCGTGCTGGGAAGCGCCAAGGTTTCCGTCGACGCGCGCGTCGAACCCGACATTCTCGGCGGTCTCGTCGTGAAGGTCGGTTCGCGCCTGTTCGATTCGTCCATCCGAAGCAAGCTGCAGCGCCTGCAGCTTGCCATGAAGGGAGTTGCCTAAATGGATATCCGCGCCGCCGAAATCTCGGCCATCCTCAAGCAGCAGATCGCCAGCTTCGGCACCGAGGCCGAAGTGGCCGAGGTCGGCCAGGTCCTCTCCGTCGGCGACGGCATCGCCCGCGTCTATGGCCTCGACAGCGTCAAGGCCGGCGAGATGGTCGAGTTCCCCGGCGGCATCAAGGGCATGGCGCTCAATCTCGAGAGCGACAACGTCGGCGTCGTGATCTTCGGTGAGGATCGCACCATCCGCGAAGGCGACATCGTCAAGCGTACCGGCACCATCGTCGACGTGCCCGTGGGCAAGGGCCTGCTCGGTCGCGTGGTCGACGGTCTCGGCAATCCGATCGACGGCAAGGGTCCGCTGGCCACCACCGAACGCCGCCTCGTCGAAGTCAAGGCGCCCGGCATCATTCCGCGCAAGTCGGTCAACGAACCGATGCAGACCGGCCTCAAGGCGATCGACTCGCTGGTCCCGGTCGGCCGCGGCCAGCGCGAGCTGATCATCGGCGATCGGCAGACCGGCAAGACCGCCGTCGCCATCGATACCTTCCTCAACCAGAAGTCGATCAACAAGGGCACCGACGAGAGCCGCAAGCTCTACTGCGTCTATGTCGCCATCGGCCAGAAGCGCTCGACGGTCGCGCAGATCGTGAAGACGCTCGAGGACAACGGCGCGCTGGAATACTCCATCATCGTCGCCGCCACCGCGTCCGATCCGGCGCCGATGCAGTTCCTGGCCCCCTATACCGGCTGCGCCATGGGCGAGTACTTCCGCGACAACGGCATGCACGCCGTGATCGTGTATGACGATCTTTCCAAGCAGGCCGTTTCGTATCGCCAGATGTCGCTTCTGCTGCGCCGCCCGCCGGGCCGCGAAGCCTATCCCGGCGACGTGTTCTATCTCCATTCGCGGCTGCTCGAGCGCGCCGCCAAGCTGAACGAGAAGAACGGCTCGGGCTCGCTCACGGCGCTGCCGATCATCGAGACGCAGGCCGGCGACGTCTCGGCCTACATCCCGACCAACGTGATCTCGATCACCGACGGCCAGATCTTCCTCGAGACCGAGCTCTTCTATCAGGGCATTCGTCCGGCGATTAACGTCGGCCTGTCGGTCAGCCGAGTGGGTTCGGCTGCCCAGATCAAGGCGATGAAGCAGGTCGCCGGCACCATCAAGCTGGAGCTGGCGCAGTATCGCGAAATGGCGGCCTTCGCCCAGTTCGCCTCGGACCTCGACGCCTCGACCCAGCGTCTGCTTGCGCGCGGCCAGCGGCTCACCGAGCTCCTGAAGCAAGGCCAGTACGTGCCGATGGTGATCGAAGAGCAGGTCGTGTCGCTCTATTGCGGCACCCGCGGCTTCCTCGACACCCTGCCGGTGGCGCGGGTCGGCGACTTCGAGCGCCAGGTGCTCGACACGCTGCGCACCGAGGGTTCGATCCTGGCCTCGATCCGCGACAAGCGCGAGATCACCAAGGAGACCGACGACAAGCTGAAGGCGTTCCTCGCCGACTTCGTCAAGAAGTTCGCCTAAGCCTTCGCAGGTCTAGATGCCCAGTCTCAAAACCTACCGCCTCAGGATCCGAAGCGTTCAATCGACGCAGAAGATCACCAAGGCCATGAAGATGGTCGCCGCCGCCAAGCTGCGGCGTGCCCAGGAGCAGGCCATGGCGGCCCGGCCCTATGCCGAAGCCATGGACAAGATCCTGGCCTCGCTGGGTGCCAGCTTCAAAGGGGGCACCGGCCCGCGCCTCCTGG
>Ga0082335_1003389_pt1 | contig 26378 bp, 18 predicted proteins | sample Subgrocontami58m_FD_72375 | JGI IMG/M metagenome (GOLD analysis project Ga0082335, IMG submission 72375) | Subsurface groundwater microbial communities from S. Glens Falls, New York, USA - GMW37 contaminated, 5.8 m (SPADES assembly) (version 2) ...
CGCACCGTAACGATCCGCGCCTCGATTTTCGAGGTGCAGCTGACGCTTGTCATCGCCTCGGCGCTCGTCGTGCTCGTCGTGTTGATGTTCCTGCGGAGTTGGCGGGCGACGGTCATCGCCGGCGTCAGCCTGCCGCTCTCGATCATCGCCACCTTCGCGATCATGTGGGCGGCGGGCTTCTCGCTCGACAATCTGTCGCTGATGGCGCTGACCATCGGCACGGGCTTCATCGTCGACGACGCGATCGTGATGATCGAGAACATCGTGCGCAATATCGAGGAAGGCAAAGCGCCGCGTCAGGCCGCGCTCGACGGCGCGCGCCAAATCGGCTTCACGGTCGTATCGCTCACCGTCTCGCTCATCGCCGTCTTTATACCGCTGCTGTTCATGACCGGCATCGTCGGGCGGATGTTCCGCGAATTCGCGCTGACGCTGACGATCGCCGTCGTCATTTCGGCAGTGATCTCGCTAACGCTGACGCCAATGCTGTGTGCGGCGCTGCTGCGGATGTCGCCGCCGCGGGGGCAATCGCGATGGGAGACGCTTTCGCTGGCGCTCGATCGCGCTTATCAGGTCTCGCTCGATTGGGCGCTCAAGCGCGAGAGATTCATGCTTGCGCTCACCGTCGCGACTCTGGCGATCACTGTCGCGCTCTACGCCGTCATTCCCAAAGGCTTCCTGCCGCGGCAGGACACCGGCGTGCTGTCGGTGGTCATGGAAGCTTCGTCGGACGCGTCCTTCGACAAGATGACGGCGCTGCAGGCGACGATCGCCGAAGAGTTTCGCCGCGACCCGGACGTGAGCGGCGTGACATCGGTGCTGGGCGTCGGCCCGCTCAATGCGACGACCAATGTCGCGCGGCTCACCGTGATGCTGCGTCCGCATGACGAGCGCCGGGAGAACGCCGAAAAGATCGCCGACCGTCTAAAGGCGGCTGGCGAACAAACGCCGGGCGTCACGCTTTACGTCCAGCCGGTTCAAGACATCCAGATCACGACGCGGCCAAGCCGATCCCAGTTTCAATATACGCTGACCGCCGCTGACGGCGGCGAATTGCTGACATGGTCCGGCCGATTGCTCGATCAACTGCGCATGACCCCAGGCTTGCGTAACGTCGCCGCCGAAACGCAGGAGGGCGGTTTGCGCACGCTCATGCGAATCGACCGCGACAAAATGGGGCGGCTCGGCATTACGGCGCAAAATGTCGACGACGCGCTGAACGACGCCTTTGGGCAGCGGCAGATTTCGATGATTTACACGCAGTCGAATCAATATCGCGTCATTCTTGAAGCTGCGCCTCAATATCTGCGCGACCCGTCGGCTTTGGAGAAGGTTTACGTCGCGCCGCTTGGCGGCGGACCGCAGACGCCGCTTGCGACATTTGCGCGCCTGGAAAATCTCTCCGCGCCGCTTTCCGTCGCGCATCAGGATCAGTTTCCTGCCTCGACAATCAGTTTCGATCTTGCCGAGGGCTATTCGCTTGGCGACGCGGTGAAAATGATCGCCAACGCGGAAGCCGCAGTCGGCATGCCGTCGTCGATCGTCGGCGTATTCAGCGCCGACGCCGCCGAATTCAACAAGTCGCTGGCGAGCCAACCCTGGCTCATTCTCGCGGCGATCGTGTCGATCTATATCGTGCTCGGCGTTCTTTACGAAAGCTTCGCCCATCCCTTCACCGTGCTGACGACCCTGCCCTCGGCGGGCGTTGGCGCGCTGCTCGCGCTGCTCGCCTTCCACATCGAAATGTCCATTGTCGCGCTGATCGGCGTCGTTCTGCTGATGGGCATCGTCAAGAAGAACGCGATCATGATGATCGACTTTGCGCTGGACGCCGAGCGCGATGAGGGACTCTCGGCGCGTGACGCGATCGTGCGCGCCTGCCATCTGCGCTTCCGTCCCATCATGATGACGACGCTTGCCGCGCTCTTCGGCGCGCTGCCGCTCGCGCTCTCGCATGGGCCGGGCAGCGAGTTGCGCATTCCGCTGGGCGTCGCGATCATCGGCGGCCTGCTGCTCTCGCAGGCGCTGACGCTTTACACGACGCCGGTCATCTATCTCGCCGTGGAGCGGCTGCGCGTCCGGCTGTCGCCGCCGGCCGAGCCGCCCGCCGCCGAGGAGTTTGAACCGATCGGCCAACTGCCGAAGCCGCCAACCCGCGAGGCCGCCGAGTGAACGTCTCCGCGCCGTTCATCAAACGGCCGGTCGCGACGACGCTGCTTGCCGGCGCGTTGTTTCTGATGGGAGCCGTCGCCTATTTTTTCCTGCCCGTCGCGAGCCTGCCGGAGGTGGATTTTCCGATCATCGGCATCTCCGCCCAGCGCCCGGGCGCCGATCCGCGGACGATGGCGGCGTCGGTCGCGGCGCCGCTCGAACGTCGCCTGTCCACCATCTCCGGCCTGAATGAGTTGACTTCAACCAATTCACTCGGTTCGACTCAGATCATCGCCCAGTTCGACATCTCGCGGCCGATCGACGCCGCGGCGCGCGACGTGCAGGCGGCGCTTAACGCCGCGTTCACCGACCTGCCGACCGATCTGCCAACGATGCCGACCTATCGAAAGGCAAGCCAATCCAGCATGCCCGTGCTCGTGCTGGCGATGACCTCCGACACCTTGCCGACGAGCGCCATTTTCGATGCCGTCGACTCCGTGATGCTGCAGCGCGTTTCGCAGGTTCCGGGCGTCGGCGAGGTGCGCCTCGCCGGCGCCGAGCAGCCAGCGATCCGCGTCCAGGTCGACAGCGCGCGGCTCGCCGCCATGGGGCTCGGCATCGACGCCGTCGCCAACGCGCTCAACGCCGCCAACGCCCACTCCTCCGTAGGGGCGCTCGGCGGCGATACGAGGGAGATCACGCTCGCCACGACCGATCAGCTGTCGACGCCTGACGATTATCGCAACATCGTCATCGCATCGCGCAACGGGGCGGTGGTCAAGCTCGGCGACGTCGCCACGGTCGAGCGCGGCGCCAAAAACCGCAACGCCGCCGGCTGGTTCAACGGCAAGCCCGCCGTGCTGCTTATCGTCACCAAGCAGCCCAACGCCAATGTGATCGAAACGGTCGATCAGATTAAGGCGCTGTTGCCGCGGCTTCAGGAATGGATACCGAGCGGCATCAAGATCGACGTGCTCGCCGACCGCACGCAAACGATTCGCGCCAGCATTCAGGACATTCAGCGCACGCTGGCGATCTCCGTCCTGCTGGTGATGATGGTCGTCTACGTATTTCTGCGCCGTTCGACGCCGGTCATAGCCGCCGGCGTCACCGTGCCCCTGTCTCTGGTCGGCACTTGCGCGGCGATGTGGGCCGCCGGTTTCTCGCTCGATAATCTATCGCTGATGGCCCTGACGGTCTCGGTCGGCTTCGTCGTCGACGACGCTATCGTCATGATCGAAAACATCCAAAGCAACGCCGAACGCGGTCTGAACCGCATGGAAGCGGCGCTGGTGGGCGCGAAGCAGATCGGCTTCACCGTCCTTTCGATCAGCCTCTCGCTCGTCGCCGTTTTTATACCGCTGCTCTTCATGGAAGGCGTGATGGGCCGGCTGCTGCGCGAATTCTCCTGGACGCTGACGTTCGCGATTGCGATTTCGACGGTCATCTCCCTGACAGTGACGCCGATGATCTGCGCGCGCTTGCCTGCGCATCGCGAGAAGCCGCCATCGCGGTTCGATCGGATCGTCGAAGGCGCTCTCGACACGGTCGTCGGTCTGTATGCGCGCAGCCTGCGGCCGGTGATCGATCATCCGTGGGCCACCCTTATTGTCGTGGTCGTCTCGATCGCCTGGACGGTGCGTCTCTATGAGACGATCCCCAAGGGCACGCTGCCCCAAGACGATATCGGCCTGATCAATGGAACCACCGAGGCGTCTGGCGACGTCTCTTTCGCTGAGATGGAGCGGCTGCAAAGGCTCGCGTCTGATACGCTGCTCGCTGATCCGGATGTGGCCAATGTCGGCTCGTTCATCGGCGCGAACAGCTTGACCGCCTCGATGAATCAGGGCCGGCTGTTCGTCGCCTTGAAGCCGGCGGACGAACGGCGTGCGTCGAGCAAGGAGGTGATCGCGCGCCTGCGCGGCCAATTCGCGAAAATCCCCGGCCTCAGCGTGTTCATGGTGCCTTCGCAGGATCTGCGAAAGGGCGGGCGGATGAGCAAGTCGCAATATCAGTTCACCCTGTCGAGTCCGTCTGTCGAAACTCTCGAGACGTGGCGTGACAAGGTGGTGGCGCGCCTCAAGCAGGCGCCCGAGCTCGTCGACGTGACCACCGATCAGGAGCGCGGCGGCCTTCGCGCCAAAATCGTCATCGATCGCAACGCCGCCTCCCGCATGAATGTGCAGATCGCCGCCATCGACGCGGCGCTGAATAGCGCGTTCGGCCAGCGGCAGGACGCGATCATCTATACTCAGCGCAACCAATATCGCGTGATCTACGAAACGCCGCCCGAACGGCAGCGAGACATTCGCGACCTCGCCGGAGTCTACGTGACGTCGACGACCGGCGAGCAGATTCCGCTGACCGCGCTCGCCCATATCGAGCGCAGCTCGACGCCGCTCGTCGTCAATCATCAGGGCGTGGTGCCGGCGACGACCATTTCCTACAATGTCGCGCCCGGCTACAGTCTCGACGCGACCGTCGCGGCGATCGAAAAGGCGATTGCGGAACTCAATCCGCCGGGCGGCCTGCGCGCCGAATTCGCAGGCGACGTCGCGGATTTCCGCAAGGTGGCGGCGGGAATGGCGGCGCTGATCATCGCCGCTCTGCTTTCGGTCTACATCATTCTCGGCATTCTCTACGAAAGCCTCATCCATCCGATCACGATCATCTCGACGCTGCCGTCCGCCGGTCTCGGCGCGCTGCTGTCGCTCGAACTCTTCGGCGTCGAATTCACCATCATCGCCTTCATCGGCATTTTGCTGCTGATCGGCATCGTCAAGAAAAACGGCATCATGCTCGTCGACTTTGCCTTGCAGGCGGAGCGCGACGGCGGCATGTCCGTGCATGACGCGGCGCTTGCGGCGGCGCGCGAACGCTTCCGTCCCATTCTGATGACGACGCTCGCCGCGATTTTCGGCGCGCTGCCGCTCGCCTTCGCGACCGGGATCGGCGCCGAACTCCGGCGCCCGCTCGGCATCACCATCGTCGGCGGATTGCTGCTCAGCCAGGCGCTGACGCTCTACACGACGCCGGTGATCTATCTACTGATGAGCAGGCTTAGGCGCAAAAAACCGGCGACGCCGGCGCACCAGCGCATCACGCCGCTAAAAGCCCACGGCGCATGAAGTCAGAGCGCGCTGCGAAAAAGTGGACGCCGGTTTTTCGCGTAAAGCGCGCTCTAAGTTTTTGGAATCGATCACGTCATCTGCGTTTAGGCGATTCCGCCTAAACGCAGCGTGATCTAGTGCGCCTGCGTTTGCGGCGTTTCGAAGAAGAAGCGCAACACCTGGGCCGCGCCGCAATCCTCGATCGGAATGTGCCAGAACTTCGAATCGAGATCCGGAAACCGCTCCATCGGCAGCTGGATCTGCGTGAGCCGCGCGTGACTGTCGAAGCCGCGCAGCATGGCGCGTTCGAACAGTTTCAGCAGCTGCTCTTCGCAGTCTGGCACTTCCGTGACGGTGAGAATGATGTTGTTGGCGAGGGGGAAGTCTTTCTCGAACAGCTGTTCCAAATTAACCGGCGCCATGTTCGCGTCTCCGACGCCCCCTAATTGGAGCTTCGACTATCAGGCGGTTCCTACGCTCCAACCTTTCACGCGTCACGCAAAAAAGACGAACTACGGTAACAGGTTGTCGATCGAAGTCCACAGGAAAGCCGGGCTCAGCCTTTCAGTTATTTAAGGCGGGTTTGTGGAAGCGGCCAATTCTCCCCAGCTCTCCTCGAAGATCAGATTCTCCAACGGCAGACGCGAGGCCCAGCGTTTGGCTTCGAGCTCCGGCAGCTTGTAGGCCTGCGCGACATAGCCGACGCAGAGATAGGCGACGATGGCGATCTCATTGGGAATCCTGAAGATCTGGCGCAGATCGGCTTCCCTGACGATGCTCACCCAGCCGACGCCGACGCCTTCGGCGCGCGCCGCCAGCCATAGATTTTGAACAGCGCAGGCGGTGCTGAGGATATCGGTGTCCGGCTGCTGCGTGCGCCCGAGCCCTGTCGCGCCGAACCGCGCGCGATCGCAAGTGACGCAGATATTCAGCGGCGCCTTGATGATCCCTTGCAGCTTGAGGCTGCGATACAGCGAGCGACGCTCCGGCTCCAGCGCCTGCTCCTCGGCGTCACAGGCGCGTTGAAAGGCCGCGTAGGCGGCGCGTCGCTTCTCTACGTCCCTGATAATGATGAAGTTCCATGGCTGCATGAAACCGACGGAGGGCGCATGGTGCGCTGCGTCAAGGATGCGCAGCAAAACGTCGGGCGGCACGTCGCCTGGCAGGAACTCGTTCCGCACGTCGCGGCGCGTGTGGATGACCCGGTAGATCGCCGCGCGTTCGGCGTCGCTGAAGGCGTCGGCGGGCGCCAAATCCGCTGGCTCCTCATCCGGCTTCGATGATTTAGCCGCCATCGACGCTCTCCAGCGCTGCGGCAAGCCGCGCCCAGGCGGACTCGTTTGGCGGCAGACCAAACCGCAGCCAGTCTGGCCTGTCGGCGAAGCCTCGGGTCCATATGCCGCGCGCGGCGAGATGCGCAAACCAGCGGGAGGCGTGCGAACGCGCCGCCAGCCGAAACAGAGTTGTCCCTCCGACAATCTGGAAACGGGCCTTGGTCAGCAGCGCGTCGAGGCGCGCAGCGTCGCCCGCGCAGGCTCGCGCCGCGCCTGTGCGCCATGCTTGATCCGCAAGCGCGCGGGCGCCGATGGCGAGCGCCGGACCGGACACGGCCCAGGGTCCGAGCGCGGCGCGCAGCTTCGCCCCGCGCGCATGCGAACAGAGCGCGAAGCCCAGCCGCAATCCGGGAAGCCCATAGGCCTTGCCGAAGGAGCGCAGCACAACGAGGCTCTCATTCTGCGCGAAACGCGCGACGCTCGCTTCCGGCGTGAAATCCATGAAGGATTCATCGACGATCAGCAGACCGCGTTGCGACATCTGCGTGGCGGCGGACAAAATGTCCTGCGGCCCGACCACGCGTCCGTCCGGATTATTGGGATTGACGATCACGCCAACGTCGGCGTTCGCAAGCGCGTCTAATGTTTCCACCCTATCGACCTGCGCGCCCATTGCGGCCCAACAGGCGGCGTGCTCGGCATAGGTGAAGCCGAGGATCGCGACGCGTTTGGCCGGGAAAACGCGCGGAAGCATCTGAATGAAGGCTTGCGCGCCGCCGCCTGGAACGACGTCGGCTCCGGCGGGCGCGCCATAGGCCTTGCGCGCGGCGGCGTCGAGGGCGGCGAAAGCGTCATCGTCCGGAAGGCGCGTGAAAACCTCATCGGCAAGCGGCGGCAGCGGATAGGCGCGCGGATTGACGCCCGTCGACAGATCGATCCAGGGTTGCGGCGCGTCGGGAAAAAGGCGCCGCGCGGCGTCGAGTCGCCCGCCGTGCGCGACGAGCGGCGGCGCGCCGATTGCGGAATGCGCCGTCATCGCGCCATCTCCCACAGCGCGTCGAGATCGATATGGCGCGCGCAATGCGCCGCAAGCGCGTCGAGCGTTTCTTCGATCGACTTCTCGTAACGCAGCGACGATTGCGGCGCGCCGAGCGTTCGCAGCAGCGACGCGCGCAAGGAATCGTCCGCGAAGATTCCATGCGCATAGGCGCCCGCCACGCGCCCGTCGCATGAGCTCGCGCCATCCGCGCGACCATCCGCCAGTTGCAGCGCCGGCCGCGCGCAGTCGGAACCGGTGGTTACGCCGACATGCATTTCGTAGCCGCAAAACGGCGCGTCGAAAAGCGGCGCGTGGCCGCTGACCGGGGCCAGCGCCTTTTCTCCCGTCAGCGTCGTTTCAATATCGAGGAGACCCAATCCCTGCGCTTCGCCGGCGGCGCCTTCGACGCCGAGCGGATCGCGGATGACGCGCCCCAGCATCTGATAGCCGCCGCAAACGCCGAAGACGCGGCCGCCGCGACGGACATGCGCGAGAATGTCGATGTCCCAGCCATTGTCGCGCAGCGCCGCCAGATCGGCGATCGTCGCTTTCGATCCCGGCAGGATCACCAGCTGCGTCTCCGGCGGCAGCGGCTCTCCATCTTTGAGGAAGACCACGCGCACGCCTGGTTCGGCTTTCAGCGGATCGAGATCGTCGAAATTGGCGATATGCGGCAAGAGCGGAACGGCGATCACGACGCCGTCGCGCTGATCGCGGCTGCTCGTGCGCAACCCGAAGGCGTCCTCCGCCGGCAGCCGAGCCGCGGCGTCGAAATACGGCACGAGACCGAGCGCGCGCCAGCCGGTGCGCGCTTCGACAAAGCGCAGGCCATCGTCGAACAGCGCGGCGTCGCCGCGAAACTTATTGACGATGAAGCCTTCGATCATCGCCGCGTCGTCATCGTCGAGCGCCGCCTTGCAGCCGACGAGTTGCGCGATGACGCCGCCGCGGTCGATGTCGCCGACCAGCACAACCGGGACGTCGGCTTCACGGGCGAAGCCCATATTGGCGATATCGTTCTGGCGAAGATTGATTTCGGCGGCGCTGCCCGCGCCTTCGACGATGACAAGCTCGGCTTCAGCTTTCAGCCGGGCGTAGCTTTCGAGCACAGGCTGCATCAGGCGCGGCTTCAAATCCTGGTAGTCGCGCGCCTTCGCCTGGCCGACGACGCGTCCCTGTACGATGATTTGCGCGCCCGAGGCGCCTTGCGGTTTGAGCAGCACCGGATTCATGTCGATGCGAGGCGTAAGCCGCGCGGCGCGCGCCTGCAAGGCCTGAGCCCGGCCGATCTCGCCGCCGTCGCTCGTCACCGCGGCGTTGTTCGACATGTTCTGCGGCTTGAAGGGCGCGACCCTGACGCCGCGATTGGCGAAGGCGCGCGCGAGCCCGGCGACGAGCAGCGACTTGCCGACGTCGGAGCCCGTGCCCTGGAGCATCAGCGTCCGGCTCATGAAGCGAGGAAAGCCATCGCCGCGTCGATGCTATGCGTCGTCGCGGCGTCCGCGCTTGCCGGACGCGCGATCATGACGACGTCAAGCCCGAGCGTCCGCGCCGCTTCGATCTTGGCATAGGCGAGCGCGCCGCCGCTGTTCTTGGTGACGATGATCTCGATGCGCCTGTCGCGCATCAGCGCGATCTCATCTTCGAGTGCGAAGGGACCGCGGCCGAAGATTACCTCGCAGGAGGGCGGCAGGTCGGCGGCCTGCGGCGGCTCGATCACCCGCAAGAGATAGGCGTGCTGCGGCGCGGCGCGAAAATCGGCGACGCCCTGCCGGCCGATCGCAAGAAAGACCCGGCGCGGCGCCGCGCCGAGCGCGCGCACCGCCGCGGCGTTGTCGTCGACTTCGATCCAGCGATCGCCCTGCGCGGAGACCCACGGCGGCCGCGTCAGGACAAGCAGCGGCGCGCCGACGGCGGCGCAGGCGGCGCGGGCGTTGGCGGAGATGCGCGCGGCGAAGGGATGCGTCGCGTCGACGACATGCGAGATGCGCTCCTCGACGAGATAGCGCGTCAATCCTTCGACGCCGCCGAAGCCGCCCATGCGAGTCGGCAGATCATGCGCGATCGGCGCGCTGGTGCGTCCGGCGAGCGAAATGACGCCGTCGAGACGCGGGTCGGCGGCGATACGCGTCGCAAGCGCGCGTGCTTCGCTCGAGCCGCCGAGCACGAGCGCTCGGCGCCGCTCGATCGCTGCCGAGAAAAGTGATGGCGTCGAATGCGCCTCTCTCACGCCGAATTCCATCGCTCCATTCACTCACATCACAGCAGAACTGATTGATCGCTTCGCGGATGTCATTCCCGACGCGCGCGATCGGAAATCCAGGGCAAAATCCGAGCCTCGCCAAAACCCGAGCCTCGCAATGCGGCTCTGGATTCCCGATCAGGCCTTTGCGCTATCGGGAATGACAGCCCCAAGGCGTAGGCCGGTTGGATTTATAACACGGCTTAATCCCGGCGGACTCACTCGGCGGCGAGTTTCACCGCAGTTGGCTGGCGATATTCGGCCATGAGCCGCTCGCGCTCGGCGTCCGCCGCCGCGATGTGGCGGGCCTTGATGTGGCCAAATCCGCGGATGTATTCGGGCACACGCGCCAGCGCGACGGCGCCGGCGTGGTTTTCCCGCGTCAACGAAGCAGAAAATTCATCGAGCAGCGCTTCGTAATCCTTCAGCAGCCTGCCCTCGACCACCCGGTCGTGGTCGAAGCGGAAGACGTCGAACCAAGTGTTGCGCAACGTCTTCATCCGCGCCAACACGCGCAGCACCTTGAACATCCAGGGTCCGAAGGTGATCTTGCGCGAGCCGCCGAAGTCGGTCTTGCGCTGCAGCGACGGAAAATTCGGCGCGAGATGCAATTCGAGACGCAGATCGCCGTCGAATGTTTCCTCGAGCTGGCGCTGGAAAGCGCCGTCCGTGTATAGCCGCGCAACCTCATAATAGTCTTTCGTCGCCATCAGCTTGAAGAGATGGCGCGCGACCGCTTCGGTGAGTTCGCGTGAACCGGGCGTGCGCGCGGCCTCCAACTTGGCGATCTTCTCGACGCGGGCGCGATAGCGCGCGGCGTAGGCTTCGCTCTGGTAATCAACCAGAAACGCCGCGCGACATTCGATGATCTCCTCGAGCGTCTTCGACTTTCCCCGACTGCGATTGGGCTGACGCAGCGACTCGACGACGGCAAGCACGCTGCTCAGATCATGCGCGGCGCGCCGACCCCACAGAAAGGCCGATTGATTCATCGGCACGGATTCGCCATTCAGTTCGATGGCGCGCAGGATCGCGGCGTCGGACAGCGGCAGATAGCCCTTCTGCCATGCGTAGCCGAGGATGAAAATATTGGCGGCGATCGAGTCGCCGAGCAGCGCCTGCGCAAGCGCCGTGGTGTCGATGAAGGTCGACTCCGGCCCTGCGGCCCAGCGGATCGCCTGCTTGATCTCTTCCGAAGGCAGCACGAAGTCGGGATTGCGCTCAATATCGCCGGGGAACACCTCGGCGCTGTTGACGAGCGCCGCCGTCTTGCCCTGCTCGACGGCGGCGAGCACCTGCTTCGCGCCGGCGACGACGAGGTCGCAGCCCAGCAGAAGATCGGCTTCGCCCGCGGCGATGCGGATGGCGTGAACGTCCGCCGGCGTGCGGCCGATCTTCACGTGGCAATAGACCGCCCCGCCCTTCTGCGCGAGGCCGGCCATATCGATGACGCCAACGCCTTTGCCCTCGAGATGCGCAGCCATGCCGAGTATGGCGGAAACGGTGACAACGCCCGTGCCGCCAAGCCCGGCGATGAGAACGCCGTAGGGCACGGCGCCGATCTCGGCGATCGCAGGCTCCGGCAACGCCGGCAGTCCGCCGTCGTCCTGCGTCGAGGGCAGCGGCGCCTTTTTCATGCGCCCGCCATGTACGGTGACGAAGCTCGGGCAGAACCCCTCGAGACAGGAAAAGTCCTTGTTGCAGGCGGACTGGTCGATGCGCCGCTTGCGGCCGAATTCGGTTTCGACAGGCTGCACCGCGACGCAGTTCGACGCCGTGCCGCAGTCGCCGCAGCCTTCGCACACGAGTTCGTTGATGATGACGCGCGAATCCGGATCGTTCATCAGACCGCGCTTGCGCAGGCGACGCTTTTCCGTCGCGCAGGTCTGATCATAGATCAGCACGGTGACGCCGTCCGTTTGCGCCAGATCGCGCTGCACCTCATTGAGGACATTGCGATGATGGATCGTCAGGCCCGGCGGCCAGCCGATCGTCGGCGCAAATTTGCCAGGCTCATCGGAGACAAGGGCGATCTTCTGCACGCCTTCGGCCGCGACCTGCCGCGCGATCGTTTCGACGGTCAGCTCGCCTTCATGCTTCTGGCCGCCGGTCATCGCGACGACGCCGTTGAAGAGAATCTTGAACGTGATGTTGGTGTTGGTCGCGACGGCAAAGCGGATGGCGAGCGATCCCGAATGATTATAGGTGCCGTCGCCGAGATTTTGGAACATATGCCTGCGCGTCGAGAACGGCGCCTCGCCGATCCAGTTCGCGCCTTCGCCGCCCATATGGGTGTAGCCTTCCGTCGAGCGGTCCATCCATTGCGCCATGTAATGGCAGCCGATGCCGGTGTAGGCGCGCGAGCCCTCGGGCACATGGGTCGACGTCGAATGCGGACAGCCGGCGCAAAAATGCGGCACGCGGACGGTGACGTCGGTCATCGTTCGGCGGCGATCCTGCAGCTTTTCGAGCCGGCGCACGCGCGCCTCCAACTCGTCGAGCGAATGATATTTCAACAGCCGTCGGCCGATGGCGATGGCGACGTCATTGGAGTCGAGCGCGCCCTTGACCGGGAACAGCCATTCGCCGCGCTCATCCTTCTTGCCGATGCAGAGCGGCTGATGCGGCGCGCCGTAAAGTTCCTCACGCAGCTGCACTTCAATGAGCGAGCGCTTCTCCTCGACGACGATGATGAGGTCGAGGCCCCGGGCGAATTCACGCAGGCCCTGCGGCTCCAGCGGCCAGGGCGCGGCGATCTTGTAAAGGCGCAGACCGAGATCGTTCGCCTTCACCTCGTCCAGGCCGAGATCGTCCATCGCCTGGCGCACGTCGAGATAGGACTTGCCGACGGTGATGACGCCGATCTTCGGATTGGCGCCGCCGGAAGTAATGATGCGGTTCAATCGATTGGCGCGGATGAAGGCGAGCATCGCGTCGCGCTTGCTCTCCTGCATGCGCTCTTCCTGCGCGAGAACCGGATCGCCAGGACGGATGTTGAGGCCGCCCGGCGGCATGAAGAAAGATGGGGGCGCGATCGGGCGGATGCGGTCGAGCGAACCGTCGATCGAGGCCGTCGACTCGACCGTATCCTTGAGGAGCTTCAGACCGACCCACACGCCCGCGAAACGCGACAGGGCGAAGCCGTAAAGCCCGTAATCGAGAATTTCCTGCACGCCGGCCGGCGACAGGATGGGGATCATCACATCGACGAAATGGTAATCGGACTGATGCGCGGTGGTTGAGGATTCGGCGGTGTGATCGTCGCCCATGAGGGCCAGCGCGCCGCCATGGCGCGACGTGCCGGCGAGATTGACGTGACGGAAGGCGTCGCCGCTGCGGTCGATGCCTGGACCTTTGCCGTACCAGAGCGAGAAGACGCCGTCGTATCTGCCTTCGCCGCGCATCTCGGCCTGCTGCGCGCCCCAGATGGCGGTCGCGGCGAGATCCTCGTTGAGCCCCGGCATGTAAAGAATATTATTGGCGTCGAAGAGCGCCTTGGCCTTATGCATCTGCGCGTCGACGCCGCCGAGCGGGGAGCCGCGGTAGCCGGTGACGAAACCCGCAGTGTTCAATCCAGCGCGGCGGTCCGCCTCCTTCTGCATAAGGAGCATGCGCACAATCGCCTGGGTGCCGGTGATCAGAACGCGCGACCTATCGAGATCAAATCGATCGGAGAGCGACGCCTCGGCGAAGGCGGTGCCGGTCTTTGCGTCGCCGGCGGCGATGTCCGCCATTATTGCTCTCCTGCGAGAAATCGGGGCGAAGCGCGCTTGGGACTCTTGCGCTCACACGCTAAAAGCAAGGATCAACCCGTGAACGAATCCGGTTTAAAGACCCAGCTGGGCGGCCTTTCCGCCGCAGAGGCGCCCCACTAGCGCCGATTCTATATCCGCCACCTTATGCCACACGGAAGCGCCTTTTCAAGGACGGATCTGCTAGCATGCACAGGCTCGAAGCGGGAGCCAGCGCCGCGTTTTCGCCGCCTTCGCCGCCTAAGCGCGAGAGTCGCATGAAGCTGAAAATAAAGTCGATTCTTATCCTTTTGACGACGGCGCTGGGAATTGGCGCGGCCTTCGCGCACCCCCATGTCTGGGTGGCGGTGCGCAGTGAGGTCGTGTTCGCGCCCGACGGAAAGATCGCGGGCGTTCAACATGCTTGGGAATTCGACGAAATGTATTCGGCCTATGCCGTCCAGGGGCTTGGAAAGGACGGAAAGCCGCCCACCCGCGAAGAACTCGCGCCGCTCGCCAAAACCAACGTCGAGTCGCTGGCCGAATTCGAATTTTTCACCTTCGCCAAGCAGAACAGCGCCAAGCTTGCGTTCAAGGAGCCCGAGAATGTGACGCTCGACGCCAATGACAAGAAGATCGTCACGCTACGCTTCTTCCTGCCGCTGCAGACGCCGGTCGCGGCCAAGAAGCCGTTCTCCTTTCAGGTCTATGACCCGACCTATTTCGTCGCCTTCGGACTCGAGAAGAAAGATCCCGTGACACTCGCGGGAGCGCCGGGCGGATGCTCGCTCAGTCTCGTCGAACCTGCGCCGCTCATGGCGAATGAAAACCAGAAACTGAGCGAAGCGTTCTTTCAGAACATGTCGCCAGGCGCCGATTTCGGCATGAAGCTGGCGACCCGCGCGATCGTGGCCTGTCCGTGAAAATTGAGCAAAGGGCGGTTTGGCTCGGCGTGACCGCCGCGACGCTGGCCGCGATCGCCGCCTCATCGGCCTGGGGCGCGCCGCGCCATCCATTTGCGGTCGGCGCGCAAGAGTCGACCGCGGCGGCGACGGGAATCGCCGGGCTTATCCTGGCTTGGCAAAGCAAGTTCCACGCTGAGCTGCACGCAGCCGTCCGCGCGCTAAAGACCGATCCTTCCGCTTTCTTCGCGCTCGCTGCGGCGAGTTTCGCCTATGGCGCTTTTCACGCGGCCGGCCCCGGCCACGGCAAAGCGGTGCTTGCATCCTACATGCTTGCCAATGAAACGGCGCTGCGCCGCGGTCTGCTGCTCGCGGCGCTCGCCGCGCTGCTGCAGGGACTGGTCGCCATCGCCGTCGTCGGCGCGGCTGCGATGTTTTTTCGTGCGACCGCGAATCAGATGAGCGACGCGACCCACTTCATCGAGCTTGCAAGCTATGCGGCGATCGCGGCGCTCGGCGCGCGGCTCGCCTGGGTGAAAGGCCACGCGCTATCGGCGACCCTCCGCATGCCCGCAATCGCGCCGGCGGCGCGCGGCTTCGTTTGCGAGGCCATCGATGACCCGACGCATGTGCATGACGCGACCTGCCGCCACGCGCCGGATCCCTCGACGTTGGGCGGGCCAAAGTTCCGCCTCGCCGACGCCGCCGCGACCGTCGTCGCCGCCGGCCTACGCCCCTGCTCGGGAGCCATTCTGGTGCTGGTCTTCACCCTGTCGCAGGGGCTTTTCGCCGCCGGCGCCGGGGCGGTCATCGCCATGTCGGCGGGAACGGCGATTACGACGGGCGCTCTCGCCGCGACGGCTGTTTACGCCAAGAGCGCCGCGATGCGGTTTGGCGCGAAGGATTCACGGCGCGCGGTGATCATCGCCCGCGGCGGCGAGTTCGGCGCCGCAATTCTCGTTCTGGCGCTCGGCGTTACGCTGCTCTTCGGACTCGGGCCGGCGCCGCCCGGGACGGCGTGACGCGGCTTGTGGCGACGCAACATAATGATTGCGGCGGGAATGGCCTCATTCGACGCGAGACGCGCTATCTTGAACAGAAGTAGATAGGCGGAGCGGACGATTCGCGTCGCGCGCTTCACGCCCGCGAAGCCGAGGACGACATGACCAGCGCAGAAAACATAGAGGACCCTTACGTCAAGCGGCCCTGGCTTTCGTCCTACCCCGCCGGCGTCCCGGCGGACATCGACGAATCGTCCTATTCGACGCTGGTCAATATGTTCAACGCGAGCGTCGCGGAATTCGGCGACAGGACCGCGATGGAGAGTTTCGGCGCGACGCTCACCTTCGAGGAGCTCGGCCGCGCCGCGGTGGCCGTCGCCGCCTGGCTGCAGACGCGCGGATTAAAAAAAGGCGATCGGGTCGCGATTATGTCGCCCAACGTCCTCGCCTACCCGGCGACGCTTTTTGGGGTCCTGCTGGCCGGCGGCGTCGTCGTGAACGTCAATCCGCTGTACACGCCGCATGAGCTCGAGCACCAGATGAACGACTCCGGCGCGCGCTTCTTGTTCGTGTTCGAAAACTTTGCGCATACGGCCGCCGCCGCCTGGCCACACATGAAAGTCGAACGTGCGGTGATCGTGAAGCCCGGCGATCTGATGGGGCTGCGCGGACTGATCGTCAATTTCGTCTCGCGCTGGGTCAAACGCATGGTCCCCGCCTATCGGCTGCCCGGCTGCGTCGGCTTCGCGCATGTGTTGCAAGCGGGCGCCGAGGAGCCGTTCAAGCCGCCGCCAATCGGGCCGGACGACATCGCCTTTCTGCAATACACCGGCGGCACCACCGGCGTCGCCAAGGGCGCCATGCTGCTGCATCGCAACGTCGCCGCCAATGTCGAACAGTCGTGGACCTGGCTGAAGCCCTACCTCGAAGGTAAGCCGCTGATCATGGTGACGGCGCTGCCGCTCTACCATATTTTCGGACTGACCGCCTGCCTGCTGCTTGTGGTGAAGACCGGCGGTTGCTGCCTGCTGATCGCCAATCCCCGCGACATCAAGGGCCTGATCGCGACGCTCCGCAAATCGACGTTCACCCTGTTCTCCGGCGTCAACACGCTCTATGCGGCGATCGCCGACCATTCCACCGCCGGCTCGGTCGACTATTCCAATCTTCTCCTAACCATCTCCGGCGGCATGTCGACCCAGGAGGTCGTGGCGCAAAAGTGGAAGGCCTTGACGGGAAAGCCGATCGTCGAAGGCTATGGACTGACCGAAACGTCGCCGATCGTGACGATCAACAAGCCGACGATCGCCGAATTCACCGGGGCGATCGGCTATCCGGCGCCGTCGACGGAAGTCTCGGTGCGTTCGCCCGAGGGCGAACCCGTTCCGCTTGGCGAGCGCGGCGAACTCTGCGTCAAGGGCCCGCAATTGATGGGCGGATATTGGCGTAGGCCGGATGAGACGGCGAAAGCCCTGACCCCCGACGGTTTTCTCAAAACTGGCGACATTGCGGTGATGGCGCCGGACGGGATCATCAAGATCGTCGATCGGCTGAAGGACATGATCCTCGTCTCGGGATTCAACGTCTATCCGAACGAAGTCGAATCCGTCCTGGCCGAACACCCCAAGGTGAAGGAAGCAGCGGTCATCGGCGTGCCTCACGAACATTCCGGCGAAGCGCCGATGGCGTTTGTCGTGGCGCGCGACCCGAGCCTCACGCGCGAGGAGTTGCGCGCTTTCGCGCATGAGCAGCTGACGAGCTACAAGGTTCCGCGTCATTACGAATTTCGCGAGAGCCTGCCCAAGAGCAACGTCGGCAAAATTTTGCGGCGCGCGCTCAAGGACGAATTTCTCGCGCGCAAGAATACCGTCGCTGATGAAGGACGCGGCAAGAGCGTGCGCACCGAGCTCAAAGGCTGACGATCGCGCTATGCAGATCGGCCGAAGCAATCGGCCGCCTCGCCAATCGCGTCATAGACGAGATCGAGTTCGGCCGCCTCGACGCAGTATGGCGGAAACACATAGATCGTCGGCCCGAGCGGGCGCAGCACGAGTCCACGCGCGTTGAAGAAGCGCATGAGATCGAGCGCGATCGTCGCAAGATAGCCGCCCTCCGCGACATTGAGATCGAGCGCCGTGACGATTCCAAGCTGGCGGGCGTTCGAGAAGCGCGCGTCATCCGCAAAGCGCGCAAGCCGCGTCGCCTGCATGTCGCACAGCGCCGCGACGCGGGCCGCGGGTTCGCCCGTCGCCCAGACGTCGAGGTTGGCGAGCGCCGCCGCGCAGGCGATCGGGTTAGCGGTGTAGGAGCTCGAATGAAAAAAAGCGCGGGCGCGCTCCGGCGATAGATGCGCCTCGAAAATTTCGCGTTTGCACATGGTGACGGCGAGCGGCAGCGCGCCGCCGGTAACGCCCTTGGCGTAGCAGGCGATGTCCGGAACGACGCCCGCCTGCTCGCAGGCAAAGAGCGTTCCCGTGCGGCCGAAGCCCGTCATCACTTCGTCGGCGATGAACAGCACGTCATAACGCGTGCAGATGCGCTGCATCTCCGCGAGCGTATCGGCGCCGTAGATGAGCATGCCGCCCGCGCCCAAGATCAGCGGCTCGACCAGGAAGGCGGCAGGTCTGTCGCGGCAGGCGCGCTCCAGCGCGTCGAGCGTCTCCTGCGCGCGCCCGCGCGAGGGGAAGGGAATGCGCGAGACCTCGTAGAGCAGCGGCTCGTAAGGCGCGTTGAAGGGCGAGCGCGCGCCGACGGACATCGTGCCGATCGTATCGCCGTGATAGCCGTGTTCGAGCGCGACGATGCGCGTGCGCGCTTCGCCGCGATTGCGCCAGAAGCCGAGCGCCATCTTGATCGCCACTTCGACGCAGGTGGAGCCGCTGTCGGAATAGAACACGTAGTCGAGGCCCGGCGGCGTCAGCGCCACAAGGCGCCGCGCCAGCGCTTCCGCCGGCTCATGGGTGAAGCCGGCGAAGATGATCTGATCGAGCCGTTCGGTTTCTTCACGGATCGCCTGCATGATCGCCGGATGGCGATGGCCGTGGGTGATGACCCACCAGGAGGAAATGGCGTCGAGAAAGCGCTTGCCGTCCTCGGCTTCGAGCCATGCGCCTTCGGCGCGCGCGATCTTGAAGGCGCCGGGCTGCAGCGCATGCTGCGTGAACGGCCGCCAGACCGGAGAGTCAGAGACGAAGCTCACGCGCCGCTCCCGAAAGCGTCGCGCGCGATGGCGGCGTTAAACGCCGCGCCGAGCCTTTTCTTATTCAGAGGATCGAGCTTCGGCAGGCGGCCGAGAATGCGCGCGCCGCCGATCGTCTCGATCGAATGTTGCGCATCGGCGTCGGCGTCGCCGACAAAAATGATTCCGGCAATCGAGACTCCGCGCCTGCGCAATGCTTCGAGCGTGAGCAGGCTGTGATTGATCGTGCCGAGACTCGTGCGCGCGACGACAATGACAGGCAGGCGCCAGCGTTCGAGCACGTCGATCGTCAGCGCGCGATCGCTGAGCGGCGTCATCACGCCGCCGGCCGTCTCTATGACAAGAGGACCGTCGCATGGCGGCGGATTCAGCGCGACGGCGTCGATCTCGACGCCCTCGTCGCGCGCGGCAAGATGCGGCGAAGCCGGTCGACGCAGCCTCCAGGCTTCCGGGAAAATACGGTCAGCCGGCGCGCCCGAAAGACGCGCGACGATCTGCGAGTCCGTCTCGCCATCGAGGCCCGATTGCACCGGCTTCCAATAACAGGCGTTGAGCGCGCCGACGATCGCGGCGGAGACGACGGTTTTCCCGACGCCCGTATCCGTTCCCACGATGACGAAGCGGCGCTTCATGGTTCGAGCCTCGCGAGCTCTTCGCCAAGATGCGCGATCATGCGCGCGACGTCATCTTCGCGCGCGTGCAGCGTCAGCGCGATGCGCAAGCGAGCAGAGCCGTTCGGCACCGTTGGCGGACGAATGGCGCGAATGTCATAGCCATGCGCCTGCATGCGCGACGCAAGAGTCGTTGCGCGGACGTCGGCGCCGACGATGATCGGCTGGATCTGGCTGCCCGAAGGTTCGGTTGCACAGAGCCGCCGCAGTTCGGCCCCGGCGAAATCGATGCGGGACATCAGCTCGGCGCGCCGATCGTCGGCCGCTTCGATGATCTTGAGCGCCGCGCGCACGCAAGCGGCCATAACGGGCGAAGGCGCAGTTGCGAAGATAAAGGACCGGCAGCGGTTGACCATGAACTCGCGCAGGACGCGCGGCAGACAGAGCAGACCGCCGGCGACTCCCAGCGCTTTGCCGCATGTATGCAAAGTGACGACGTTCTCCGCGCCTTCAAAACGCGCGGCGAGTCCGCGGCCGCCTGGACCATAGACGCCCGTCGCATGCGCTTCGTCGATCAGGAGAAAGGCGTCGTGTCTCGCGGCGAGCGCGAACAGATCATCGAGCGGCGCCTTGTCGCCGTCCATGCTGTAAAGGCTTTCCACGACGATCCAGACTCGCCCGCGCCCGCCCTTTTCGCGCCAGGCGCGGATCACGTCCTCGGCCGCGCCGACGTCATTATGGGGGAACTTCGCATTCGGCGCGCGCGCCAATCGCATGCCCTCATGGGCGCTGGCGTGCGCGAGCGCGTCATAGAGTATGAGATCTTCGCGCTGTGGCGCCGTCGAGAGCAGCGCCTCGTTGGCGGTAAAGCCGCCACTGAAATAAAGCGCGCTTTCCGCGCCAAAAAAGCGCGCCGCTTCCTCTTCCAGCGCTTCATGCTCCGGATGATTGCCGCGCAATAGCCGCGAACCGCCGGCGCCAACAGGAACGCCGCGCGCGAGCGCCGTCGTCACGGCCGCGGCGAGTTCCGGCGACTCGGCCAAAGCCAGATAATCATTCGACGCGAAATCCAATCCGGCGCGCGAAGCGAGCGCGCGCAATCTCCCGCGCGCGGCGAGGCTTGCAAGATCTTGCGCGTAGCGCTCAAGCATGAAGGGTCGATGCTCGATCAGGAGAAACGCTCCCAGGCGGCCTGTCGGGAAACGCCCAGGACCTTGCCGATCGCCGTCCAGCTCACCTCGCGTTTGCGAAGCGCCGCGACTTGCGCGTGAATCAGCGAATGTAACGCCGCCACGCTGGCCTCGCTCGCCTTGATCGAGGTCAGGAGCTGCTCGTCGGTGAGATCGTCCCAGCTTTTGAACGGCGAAGGCGCGGCGTCAAGGATGGTGTTGCAGACCCCCACGCAATCTTCGCAAATGTAGCCGCCGGCTGCGCCGCCGATGAGCCGCGCGACCTGCGTCTCGGACTTCTTGCAGAATGAGCAGCGCAGTTTACGTTTGGGCAAGGCCAGCATGACAGCTCTCGCATGTCCAGGACGATCGGATGTCAAGCCGATCCTGACAGCCTGCAAGACCGCCGTCAAGTCACGCTTGACAAAGGCGCACTTGAAACGAGCGCCCCGAACCGCGATCTAAAGAGAAGCGTTTTCCACCGATAGGAGCCGCGATGAACGCGCAGATCGACGCAAACGCGCCCCCTTCCCGCGTTCCCTGGCCGCCGATTCTGATGGGACTGACGCTCGCCGCCGGGCTGGCGCTCGACGCCGCGACAGGGGCTTCGCTCATCGATCGCGCGTCCTCCCCGCTGCCGCAGCTCGCCGGCGCAGTGATCGCCGTTCTCGCGCTGGCGAATGACGTCTGGTGCTTTCGCATCCTCTCGCGCCATCAAACAACGATCATGCCGCATCGCGCCGCGTCCTTTCTCGTGTCCGACGGGCCGTTCCGCTTTTCCCGCAATCCGATCTATGTCTCTCATGTCGCCCTGATCTTTGGACTTGGTCTGTTCCTCGGCTCGCCCTTCACGCTGTTGTTAACCCCTGTTCTCGCTTTTGGGCTGACGAAGCTGGCGATCGAACCCGAAGAGCGGCATCTTCTTGGGAAATTTGGCGACGACTATCGGTCCTATATGGCGCGCACGCGGCGGTGGCTTTAAACTGAGGCGCGAGGGCGTTGCGAATGAGGCGGCAAGTATGAACGCTCAAACTCCGTTACCGGGCGGCGAACGCCTCGACTTCACCGTCCGGGGCATGACCTGCGCCTCCTGCGTATCGCATGTCGAGAAGGCGCTTGCGCATACGCCGGGCGTTAACGCCGCCAGCGTCAATCTCGCGATGGAACGGGCGGAAGTTTCGCTGGCGCCCGGGGCCAGTCTCGCGCAACTCGTAAATTCGGTCTCGGACGCGGGCTACGAGGCAGTCGTCGAGACGATTGAGATTGGCGTCGGCGGCATGACCTGCGCCTCCTGCGTCTCGCATGTTGAAAAGGCGCTCAGCGCCGTTCCAGGCGTCATGGAAGCGAAAGTCAATCTCGCGACCGAACGCGCGACCGTGCGCGCGCTCGCCGGGCCCGGCCTGACAAACCGCTTGCGCCGGGCGATTTCACAGGCCGGCTATGAGCCGCGAGCGATCGAAACCGATTCCGGCGGCGCCGATCGCGAGAGGATGCGACGTGAGGAGGAGATGCGCGCGCTGCGCTTCCGCCTCATCGTCGCCGCCATTCTGACGGCGCCGATCTTCGTGGTCGAAATGGGCGGGCATCTGATCCCCGCCGTCCATCACTGGACGATGGGCGTGATCGGCGAGGCGAGGATCCGCGAGATTTCCTTCCTGCTCGCCAGCGTCGTGCTGTTTGGCCCCGGCCTTGTTTTCTTCCTCAAGGGAATTCCGTCGCTGTTGCGGCGCCAGCCCGACATGAACGCCCTCGTCGCCACGGGCACGCTCAGCGCCTATCTGTATTCGACCGTTGCGACCTTCGCGCCCCATGCGCTGCCGGCCGGCTCGGTGCATGTCTATTATGAAGCGGCGGTCGTCATCGTCACCCTGATCCTGTTCGGCCGCTATCTCGAAGCGCGCGCAAAAGGCCGCACGTCGGAGGCGATCCGCGCCCTCGCGGGGCTGCAGCCGAAGACCGCCCGCGTCGAGCGCGACGGCGCGACCGTCGACGTCGATATCGACGACGTGCGCGTTGGCGACATCGTGCTGGTCCGGCCGGGCGAGCGCATTCCGACCGACGGCGTCGTCACGCAGGGTTCGTCCCATGTCGATGAGTCGATGGTCACCGGCGAGCCGGCGCCCGTCGCAAAACGGCTGGGCGCCGCCGTCACCGGCGCGACCGTCAACGGCTCCGGCGCCTTCTCGTTTCGTGCGACCCGCGTCGGCGCCGATACGACGCTCGCCGGCATCATCCGCATGGTCGAGCAGGCTCAGGGCGCCAAGCTGCCGATTCAGGCGATGGTCGACCGCGTCACCGCCGTCTTCGTCCCGTCTGTTTTCGCCGTCGCGGCGCTGACCTTCGTCGTCTGGATGCTGATCGGGCCGGAGCCGCGTCTGACGTATGCGCTGGTCAACGCGGTCGCCGTGCTGATTATCGCCTGCCCTTGCGCCATGGGACTGGCGACGCCGGCGGCGATCATGACCGGCACCGGCCGGGCGGCGGAGCTCGGCGTGCTGTTCCGCAAGGGCGAAGCCCTGCAGACGCTGCGCGACGTGACCGTCATCGCCTTCGACAAGACCGGCACACTCACTTATGGCAAGCCGCGGCTGACCGATCTCGTCGCGACGCCCGGCCAGCAGGAGAAGGAGTTGCTGCGGCTTGCCGCGAGCGTCGAGGCGCAGTCCGAACACCCCGTGGGCGCGGCGCTGGTCGTCGCGGCCAAGGCCGCTGACCTTTCGCTTTCGCCTTGCGCCGAGTTCAAATCCGTGGCGGGCATGGGGGTCACGGGAATCGTCGACCGCAAGACCGTCGCCATCGGCGCCGAGCGCTTCATGGCGACGCTCGGCGTCGACGCGACGCCCTTCGCGCAGGACGCCCAGAGGCTCGCCGAGGAAGGCAAGTCGCCGCTTTACGTCGCGGTCGACGGAAAGCTTGGCGCCATACTCTCCGTCGCCGACGATCTGAAGCCGACGAGCCGCGCCGCGATAGACGCAATCCATTCGCTTGGCGTGAAGACCGCGATGATCACCGGCGACGACGCGCGCACGGCGAAAGCCATCGCCGCGCGACTCGGAATTGACGAGGTCGTCGCTGGCGTTCTCCCGGATGGAAAAGTCGCGACGCTCGAGAGGCTGCGAGAAACCAACAGGATCGCCTTCGTCGGCGATGGCGTCAATGACGCCCCGGCGCTCGCCGCCGCCGACGCCGGGATCGCCATCGGCACGGGAACCGACATTGCGATCGAAGCCGCCGACGTCGTGCTGATGTCGGGCGATCTCGCCAAGGTGCCGGCGGCGCTCGCGATCTCGCGCGCGACGATGCGCAACATCCAGCAGAATCTGTTCTGGGCGTTCGGCTATAATGTCGTGCTCATACCGGTCGCGGCGGGCGCGCTCTATCCCGTCAACGGCATGCTGCTCTCGCCGATGTTCGGCGCGGCGGCCATGGCGCTGTCGAGCGTTTTCGTGCTGACCAATGCGCTGCGCCTGCACCGTTTCAAGGCTCCGGTCATCGCAAGAGCCGACGTTGTCGCGCAAGCGACGCCGATCGAAACGCAAGCGGCGGATAAGGAATTCAAGGAGGAAGCAATGACGACGTTCAATGTGCAAGACATGACCTGCAATATGTGCGTGAAGCATGTCACCAAGGCGGTGCAAGCGGTGGAGCCGAACGCCGACGTCAAGGTCGATCTCGCCACCGGCAAGGTCGACGTAACGCCTGCGCCGAAAGACGCGCAGGCCCTCGCCAAGGCGATCAGTGAAGCGGGCTATCCGGCGCAGGTCGCCGCGTGAGTTTCGCGACGAATGACGGCGCGAGCGCGCCATGACGCCGACAACGACGCGCTCGCTCGCCGGCAAGACGCTCTTCATCACCGGCGCGAGCCGGGGAATCGGCCTCGCCATCGCGATGCGCGCCGCGCGCGACGGCGCGAATGTCGTCGTCGCGGCGAAGAGCGTGACCGAAAACCCGAGAATTCCCGGCACGATCTACACCGCCGCAGCCGAGATCGAAGCGGCGGGCGGACAGGCGCTCGCCGTCCCTTGCGACATTCGCTTCGAGGATCAGGTCGAGGCGGCGGTCAATCAGGCCGCTTCATGCTTTGGCGGGATCGACATTCTCGTCAACAACGCCAGCGCCATCGACTTGCGCGGGATCGACGCGCTCGAGATGAAGCGCTTCGATCTGATGCATCAGATCAATGCGCGCGGGACCTATCTTTGCTGCAAGGCGGCGCTGCCGCATCTGCGCCGATCCGCCAATCCGCACATCCTGACGCTGTCGCCGCCGCTGGATTTAAACCCGAAGTGGTTTTCTCCCAACCTCGCCTACACAATGTCGAAATATGGGATGAGCCTCGTGACGCTCGGCCTCGCATGCGACCTCGCCGCCGACGGCGTCGCGGCGAATTCGCTTTGGCCCGAAACCGCAATCGCGACGGCAGCCGTGGGCAATCTTCTGGGAGGCGACGAACTGCTGCGCCGGTCCCGAAAGCCCGAGATCGTCGCAGACGCCGCGCACGCCATTCTGGTTCGTCCCGCAACGAGCTGCAGCGGGAATTTCTTCATCGACGTAGAGGTCCTAAAGGAAGAAGGCATGACCGACTTCTCGACCTACGCCGTCGATCCCAGGGTTGACGCGGTGCTCGACTTTTTCCTCGACGCGCCGATCACCGCCAAGGTGACGAAGTCGGCGTTTCACCTCGGCAAATAATGCTACCCCAGCGCGGCTGCGCCCACTGCGATCGCATAGGCGCCGACCGCGGCGACGATCGCGCCTGAAACATAGGGGGCGCGGGCCGCCAGCGCCTCCAATCCCGGCCAGCGCGACGCGGCGTGACGCATGCCGAGCGCCGCCGCCACCCCGACAAACACGAGAGTCAGCGCCAGACCGACGCTGAAGCAGAGCACGAGCAGCGCGCCGAGCCCGATGCGGCCAACCTGCAGGCAGAGCAGAAGCACGGTAATCGATGCGGGACAGGGGATGAGCCCGCCCGTCAGGCCGAAGACAATGATCTGTCCGGTCGTCACCCGGCGACTGGCGAAGCGCCGCTCGATATCCAACGCATGTTCGCGCTCATGCGCGTCAGCGTAGACGGTGGGATCGACATCGAGGAGCTCGCTCTCGAATTCCTCTTCCTGATGGGTATGCGGCACGCCGCCGTCATGGGCGTGAGCATGGGCGTGAACATCGCCGTGGACATGCCCGTGAACATGGTCTCCGTTGTGCGAGTGGCCATGCGCCGCGCTGGCGCCGGCCGGAAGCGGTCCGTTCTCATGCGCGAGCGCCGTCACGGCTGCTAGGGCGGCGATATCGCGCCAGCTTCGCCACATCATCCAAAGCGCGACGGCGATGATCAACGCGCCAGAGACAATCTGCAGATAGGGTTCGTTCGCTTCGACGTTCAGTTGCGCGCCGAGATAAAGCCCGGTCAGCGCCACGGCCCAGACGATCGCCGTATGGGAAATTGTCGCCGCGACGCCAAGCAGCGCCGCTTGCGCCACCGTGCCGCGAACCGCGACGATGAACGCCGCCATCATGGTCTTCGAGTGGCCCGGCTCGAGTCCGTGCAGCGCGCCCAAGGCCACTGCGCTCGGCGCAAAAATCCAGGCGTTCGCCGCGCCGGCGCGAAAGACTTCGGAGAGGTCGGACATCGTGCTCGCCGTGGGCTCCTCAGGCGCAATGCTGAGGCGATGGAAGGGGCGCGGCCTCTCGGCGGCGCTCCAATGCTCCGCCAGTCACGAGGCAGCCGTAACCCCCGTATTTTATAGTGAGCGGCGCTCGATGAAACAAGCGCCAGTAGAAACAGAGAAATAGAAGCGGCACAGCGCCAAAGGCGCGAAGGCTGTCGTTGCGCCGGATTTCGCGGGGCGCCTGTAGAGCGCCTCTCGACGCTCAGCGAGCGCCGTCGCGCGGAAGGCGCGTCAGAGTTCGCCCAGAAGCGTCGTCATAGGAAGCTGCGCTTGGTTC
>Ga0082335_1003390_pt1 | contig 26377 bp, 23 predicted proteins | sample Subgrocontami58m_FD_72375 | JGI IMG/M metagenome (GOLD analysis project Ga0082335, IMG submission 72375) | Subsurface groundwater microbial communities from S. Glens Falls, New York, USA - GMW37 contaminated, 5.8 m (SPADES assembly) (version 2) ...
GCCCTGGTAGAGGCCCCAGAGGATGAGGATCAGCATCACGGAGAATGCTACCCCTCCTATGCTGATGAGCAGACGGGTCTTCTCCGCCAGGAGGTTTCGCCGGGCTATGGGCACCATCGGTGTATCCCCTCACAGCTTCCAGACGCCGACCACGTCGATATCCGGCACCCGCCGGAGGCGCTTTAAGAGCCAGTGCTTGCGCCGACAGTCTACCGTCACCAGGACTCGCCGGCCTGGGTCGCGGCGAACAGCCGTCAGCACGCTGTCAAGAAGGCGCTGGTTTTCCTGCTTCCAAGTCTCGCGGGAGGCCTTGCCGGCAGCAAACAACGAAACAGCACAGAGGACACCACAAACGTGCTCGAAATACCAGGAGTTTATCGCCCTCGGCGTGCCTGCCAGCCGGACCAGGCCTACGAGAGCCCGATTGGAAGACGCCAACAGCCATTTCTGGAGATCGGAATGGCGTATTTTGCTTTGGACGGTAGGCGGGAAGTCGTTCCAAGAGTGTTCAGCACCATCTACCGGCACCACGATAATGGACGTCCGGCGCGATAGTGGCACGACCGCTTCCTGGTACTCTGGCGCCATCTCCGAGACTTGCGAGTTCTCCCATTGTTCGAGCCCTATCTCGGCACAGAGCAGCTCAGGCGATCTCTCTTCTACAACGCGCGCAAGCGCCTGCAAGTCATAGCTTAGCGGCTCTTTGTGCAGCTCTCGAATGGTCCCCAGGACCGCAATGCGGCTTCTCTCGGTTTCCATTGACGTGACCTCTTGGTATCTTTTCTGGAGGGCGCGACCTCTACCCGGCCCTCACTCCTTTCAAGACCCGCGCACCCCCGAGCAAAGCCCTAAGCTCATCCACGACCTCGATTCCTATGGTTCGGAGGTAGACTTGCAGGTTAGACCTAAGGAACTCGCCGTAGTGCTTGCCCTCATAAAGCCGGACGAAATGGTAGAAGAGGAACCGTCCCACCGCGTTGCTGGGAAGGCCATAATCAGCTATCAATATCAAGCCTGCCGGCCGAGTAACCCTTGCCATCTCCTTCAAGGTCTTCTCCCTCACGGAAGATGGCATCTCGTGCAAGCCAAATGACACGCAGGCAACATCGAAGCCATGGTTGCCAAAGGGCAGGCTGGTCGCATCAGCTAGTTCGAACCTCAGATTGGGGAGCTTGTTCTTCGTTCTTGCGATGCTGAGCATGGCCTCGGACATATCAACTCCTATGACGCCGTGACCCATGCGCGCGAACGCGAGAGCCTGTTCACCCGTTCCCGTGCAGACATCCAGTATCCTTGAGCTTCTGGGTGCGTCGGTGAACTCCACAACTTTTCGCCTCAACCCCGATAGCGGCTTCTTGGTCAAGGGGTCGTAGAACGGAGCAAAAATCCTCCATCCTTTGTCCATAAAGAGGTAGTATTTCTTCTCTTCCTCCGCCGCGTTACCCATTCTTGTTCCTCGATATCAGCCTGGATCGGAATAAGCCTCTCAATTTCAAGGTTAACAGGCACTATCCGTTCGGACATCTTCGATTGCCAGTACATGGACTAACGGAAATCCGGTATCTTAGGTGGGAGACGGCGAGGAATGAGGTGGGGCCTATCCCGTCCGGGCAGGCGTCATGCGATTGGAATGAGTAAGAGCTTAGAGGTTCTTGTCGGTCGGGTGCAGAGCGGCTTGAAGGCGAGAGCGGACGCCCAATTTTCCGTAAATGTTCCGAAGATGCACTTCCACTGTGTGGACGCTCAGGTAAAGGCGTTGGGCTATATCTTTGTTGCTGTGGCCCGTCTTGAGCAGCGCCAGGACCTCTTTCTCCCGTTCCGTAAGAGGCTCAGAAGCTTGATAGGCTTCCTGGTCTTCGGGCGTGAGAGGGTGGCCGCCGAAAAGAGCCCGGCCGATGGCGGCATGAAGGACCAACTGACCGTCCATGACAGCGCGTATAGCCCGCAAGAATTCCTCCGGGGTCACACTTTTGGGAAGATATCCGGTTACGCCTGCCTCCAGGAGCGCGTTGACCCTCTCGCGGTCAGAGACGTTTGACAATACAAGGATTCGCAAACCCGGATTCCTGGCCTTGAAACGCGGGATAATCTCCAACATATTTACGCCAGGCAGAGTGGCCTCGGTCACCAGCACTTCGGGCGAAAGACGCTCAATCTCCATTGTCACCTCCGGCCCGTCAGCAGCCTGACCCACAACCTCCAGGCCGGGCTGCCGCTCTGCCAGTGCCCGCAGTCCTTCACGCACTAACGTATCCGGGTCGGCGAGGACGATGCGTACAGCGTCCGATCTATCCACCACCGTGCCTCTCATGATGAATCTTACCGACATTCTATAGCAAAACACCCCTGCTCCCAAGTGGTCTGGTAAGTCTGGTAGCCCGCGATGACGATAACGTGCTCAATGCTATCGCGGTCGTGGGATGTTGGCATATTCTGCTCTCTGGTGCTAAGCTTGGTGTAATGCAATTGCAGGTCGAATTTCCATCTCGTCAATCAGTGGCAGCATCAGGAGCCGTGAAGCGTGCCGAAGCAGCCACCAGGATGAAGGCAGATAGTCATGGAGAATAAGCATGCCGTGACATCTCGGCGCGGTCTTCTGGTATACGCGTCTCTCGGAGCCCTGGGCCTGTTGGCAGCTCCAGGTCGGCCTGCCGATCACTCGACCTCTACCACTCCCGGAGGCTATTGGTTGGTCGACCAACGGCAGCTGGCAGGCGGTGGTCTTGGCCTCTTTATCGCCGTAGCCCCGGATTCCAGCACAGAGCAACTTCGGATACTGGGCGAGCTGCTGGAGCGTCAATTTCGCTCCCAGCCTAACCTTATCGTGGAAGTCTTTGATGATGCCGAGGCGGCAAGACGGTGCGCACCGGGTCGCGCATTGTGGGAGAGGAACGCTTCAGTGCAGCGCGTGCGCACCACAAGGCCAGCTACTATAAGAGCGTCAAGCCTCCAAGAAACGAGTTCATTATCTATGGCGAGCGACCGGAGACGGTTCGCTACTGACCAAACCGCTCGCCGAGCAGGCCGGAGCGTCTGCACAGAAAGAGTTTGTACCGGCACGACTCGCCACGCTCCAGCAGCTGTACCGGCTTCTGGGTAGCTCAAGGCCATTGTTGGAAATGATCGGGGAGTTCCGTTTGGAGACCACGAAGAGCGGGTAGGTGTATCCGCGAAGCAATTGTCGCAGGAGTTGTTTGAAGGCTCAGTTGACACTGCATCGCCTATAGAGCAAAGCCGCCTGGGTGGGTGCCGACCTACGCTGGTATACCGGGTGGAGGATAGGAGGTAACATGTTCTTAAGACGGATTATCGGGGCCGCCGGGCTGGAAGCAAGTCTCTTTCAGGAAGTAAAGCATGATCCGGTTGCCACGGCGCAGGGCCTGATAATAGTGCTCACCGTTGCACTGGTTACAGGCCTGGTGGGTGCCCCCAAGTTTGCGTGGGCTCTGGTTGCCGCACGGGTCCTTTGGGTCCTCGCAGTATTTATCTTCTTGTCCTTGGTGATCCATTGGACGGGCGTAAAGTTCTTCGGAGGAAGGGCCACCAGGTGGGAGGCCATTCGTTGTACGGGCTTCGCCTATGCTCCTATGCTCCTGATGGTGCTCGCCTTTATCCCTCCCGTGGGAGAGGTCCTGGTCTGGATCAGTCTTGCCTGGGCCCTCGTGGCGATGGTAGCTGCCGTTCGCGAGGCCCTGAGTGTTGAAAGCGCCCGGGCCGTTGCTGTGGCCATAACAGGCTGGGGAATCACCTTGGCGCTCACTGCCGCGCTCGTGGCCGTCGGGCTCGGCATTGGACCTGGGATGATGCTCTTCTAAGACAGTGGTCGCCCTGTGTAGTATTAGAGCCGGTGCTCGCCCGGCCGCCCAAGAGCGCAAACAGTGTCTCCATATACGTCCGCTGAACATACTGTCCCCACGATGGTGCTGGCCACTCAGGATTCAGTAGCTACACCTGCCGAACCGGCGGGTGCAGAGCCGGTGGGCACATTTGAGGCGGAGCAGTCGGCGGCTGCAACCGCGGCATGTATCAACACCGCAACGGCCGCACCAATCCTCGGCATATTGCGATGGGTACATAATTTATGAGAACGGTCTAGCGCTACGCTGGGAGGTGAAGTATGCCAGTCGCAGAGTTAATGGTCACTCTAGGAGGGCTCGGGGCCATCGCCCTCCTGGCCTGGTTCTTCTTCGGACCCAAGCAGGCCCAAGCGGCGCGGGTTAAGGGAAATATCCAGGAGATAGAGATCACTGTCAAGGGCGGGTACGCTCCTGACATCATCAGGGTCCAGAAAGATATTCCTCTACGTCTAGTATTCAACCGCCAGGAAGCAGGTGATTGCAGCGCCCGGGTGGTCTTCCCCGATTTCCAGGTCAGCAAGACCCTGGCGGCCTTCGCCAAGACCACTCTCGAGTTCACTCCTGATAAGGCCGGGGAGTTCGGCTTTGCCTGCGGCATGAACATGGTCCATGGCACTCTCATCGTAGCTGACGGCCAGGCGGAGGCCGAGGTATCTCCGCCCGGCAAGGGCCGCTCCCACGAACATGCGCTGGCAGTAGGTGTTGGCCCACAAGTGCAGGTAGGGACGACAGAGCGAGCGGAGTTCACCATCGAGGGAGGCGGGGTTACTTGCCCCACATGCGCAGTAAATATAGAGAGGGCCCTTCAAGGTATGCCGGGAGTGGATGAGACCCACGTAAACTTCGGCAGCGAAAGGGTGGTCGTCCAGTACGATCCCAACCAGGCGTCAGTAGGGCAGATCCAGCGGCTCATACAGTCCACGGGCTACAAGGTTGAGCTTAGAGGCCAGCCCGGCACGGCGGATACGGAGGACCGCGAAGCTGCCGAGCGGCGTGCGGAACAGCAGGACCTGACGCGGCGGGTCATCGTAGGGGCGGTTCTCACTGTTCCGGTAGCCATCGCCGTGATGGCCCATGAGTTTTTCGGCGCAATGTGGGTGCCGCCTGTCCTGCTGGACCGCTGGGTCCAGCTCGCCCTGATCACACCAGTGATGTTTTACACCGGTTGGCCCATCCACCGCACCGGCTGGCTGACCCTGCGCCATCGCACGGCCGACATGAACACACTGATCACCTTAGGAACCGTGGCGGCTTACGGGTTCAGCCTGATGGTCACGGCGGCCCCAGAGATTCTACCTCTTGGTCTTCGCCAGGTCTACTACGAAGCGGTCGGCGTTATCCTGACCCTGATCCTGCTGGGCCGCCTTCTGGAGTCCATCGCCAAGGGCGGCACCGGTGAGGCGATCCGCAAGCTTATTGGTCTCCAGGCGAAGACGGCCAGGGTGGTCCGAGATGGGAGAGAAGAGGACATTCCCATTGACCAGGTCCAGATGGGGGACACCGTGATAGTACGGCCAGGCGAGAAGGTTCCGGTGGATGGCGAGATCATCGAGGGGCGATCTACACTGGACGAGTCCATGGTCACCGGGGAGAGCCTGCCGGTCACCAAGACCGTGGGCGACACGGTTGTCGGCGCTACCATAAACCAGACCGGGACCTTCCGGTTCAGGGCAACCAGGGTGGGCAAGGACACTATGCTGGCTCAGATAATCAAGCTGGTGCAACAGGCCCAGAGCTCCAAGGCCCCCATCCAGCGCCTGGCGGACCTGGCTGCCAGCCGGTTTGTACCTGCGGTCATATTCATCGCCATACTCACCTTCGTGGTCTGGTTCGACTTCGGCCCGCAACCCGCGCTCACTTTCGCCCTCGTGAACGCTGTGGCGGTGCTCATCATCGCCTGTCCCTGCGCCCTGGGTCTGGCGACACCCCTGTCCATCATGGTGAGCACCGGAAAGGGTGCAGAGAACGGCATATTGATCCGCTCGGCCGAGGCCCTGGAGACGGCCCATAAACTCCAGACAATAATCCTGGACAAGACCGGTACCATCACCAAAGGCCAGCCAGAACTGACAGATGTTGTTCCTGCCGACGGCATGGCGCCGGATGAGCTGCTGCGCCTGGTGGCCTCGGCGGAACGCTCTTCGGAGCATCCGCTGGGGCAGGCCATCGTCCAGGGCGCCAAAGAGCGAGACCTGGCCCTGGACGAGCCGACTGATTTTCAGTCGGTCACCGGGAAAGGCATCCAGGTGGTCGTAGACGGGCAAAGCGTGCTGGTGGGGAACCGACCTCTCTTGAATGATGCTGGGATTGACACTGCCACTCTTGATTGGGAGGCGGAGCGCCTGGCCGGGGAGGGCAAGACGCCTATGTATGCCGCTGTAAACGGCAGGGCGGCTGGCGTGATGGCAGTGGCCGACACGGTCAAGGAGGACTCAGTCTCCGCAATCACTATGCTGAAACGCCTTGGGCTCGAGATAGTAATGATCACTGGCGATAACCGGCGCACCGCGGAGGCCATCGCCAGCAAGGTAGGCATCGAACGTGTCCTGGCTGAAGTGTTGCCCCAGGACAAGGCGATGGAGGTGAAAAGGCTCCAGACTGAGAACAAGGTGGTGGGGATGGTAGGCGATGGAATCAACGATGCGCCGGCTCTGGCCCAGGCGGACGTGGGTATTGCCATCGGCACCGGCACAGACGTCGCTATCGAGTCTTCGGACATCACTCTCATCTCGGGAGAGCTACGAGGAGTAGTTACGGCCATAACATTAAGCCGCAGTACCATGCGCAATATCCGCCAGAACCTCTTCGGCGCTTTCGTTTACAACACCCTCGGCATCCCCGTGGCCGCCGGCGTCCTCTATCCAGCCTTGGGGCTGCTGCTGAGTCCCGTCATAGCAGCGGCCGCCATGGCTCTGAGCTCGCTGTCGGTCGTTACTAACTCCAACCGGCTCAGGGCTTACAAACCTCCAACCGTCCCCCTGGCAGAAGCTGCCAGGGCTATGAGAGAACCAAGAGTTGAGGTTAGGGAGGCCAAGCAGAAGACAATGGCTACAGTCAAGGATCCTGTATGCGGGATGGATATCGAGCCCGCTAGTGCGTTTGCCACCGAAGAGTTTCACGGCAAGACATACTCATTCTGCTCAATGGCTTGCCAGGACAAATTCAAGGCCGAACCAGATAAGTATACTCCGTAAGAAGTGGCCTCATGGGATCCCATCGAGGGAATAAGCTCCCTGCTACTCTGATTGTGCACGGGCAGCCTGTCCAGGCTGCCAATCCATTTGGCAGAGTCGATACCCCCGTTCCGAGTTAACAGTGTATAGCCGGCTTCTTCCCAAAAGTGATCGAACTCTCAGCGAAACCTCAGCCAGGCTTAAGCCGGGTTTAAGCTGGGCTATCTACACTGATCCTCATGCTGCATATGCGACCGAGGTTCTACCGGTTGGTTACTTCGGCTGGGATCTTTTCGTTGCTGGCGCTTGTGGCCGCGGCGTGCGCATCTCCCGCTACTCCTACTCCGACGCCGACTAAGGTGCCGTTGGTCTCTCCCACCCCCTCCAAGCCAGCGGGCACTCCTGCAGCAGCACAAAGAGCCTCAGCGTCGGCTGTCCCGACGCCTTCCAAGCCAGCAGCCACACCTTCGGTAGTCGCAACGGCGGCCGCGGCCCCACCGACGGCGCCCACGGCCGCTGCCAGCAGCGCGTCGGAACCTCCGCCGGCGCAGACCAAGCCGTCAGCCGCGGGTGGAGACCTTGTGTCCGGCAAGCACGTCTTCGACACGGACTGCAACACCTGTCACCCGGGCGGCCAGCAAGGAACTGGCCCGTCCCTCATGGGGGTGACAAGCCGGCTGGACGGTTCGGAGGTCTGGGCCACCATACGTGGTGGCAGGGGCCAGATGCCCGGTTTCCACCGCTTAAGCGACAAGCAACTGGATGACGTTGTCACCTTCCTTGAAACCCTGAAGTAACCAGGGATGGAAGAAGACTGGATCGCCGTCACCCGATCAAGCCGTCATCCTCTCGCTGGCTCTGAAAAGGGCACATTAGATGCCATGAGCCACCTGATTCATGTCTCTCCTGCGCTTCCTTCGGGACGCTTCTGGCCTGCGGTCCTTCTGCTCCTACTGAGTAGCGCTTTATGGAGCTGCCAATTGTCCATCAAGCTGCCCGATCTCAGCAACCGCGAAGCCCGGGCGGCCCAGTCAGCCATCCCAACTGTTAGTCCGACGCCGACGACGGCCATTACAACCATCCAGGGTGCAAAAGAGATTGAGGCTGCCAGCAGGGTAATCCCAGTCCCCAAGAATAGTGCTCCGAAGGGACCTCGCAAGCAGCCTGCAACTCGTCTAATCATCCCCGCCATAGATGTAGATACAAAGGTTATTGAGCTGAACACCCGGTATGACGACCAGGGGGAGCTGGTCTGGGAGACTGCACCCTTTGCAGCAGGACATCACGTAGGGACCGCAAATCCTGGGGAACAGGGCAACGTTGTCATCTCGGGCCACATCAGTAGCACGAAGGAAGGCGCCGTGTTTAAGAGGTTGCCGGAGATCAAGGTGGGGGACGGTATCGTGGTGGTTACCAGTGAAAGAGATTACCTCTACCGCGTTGTGGATAACAGAGTAGTCGAGCCTACCCAGGTAGAGGTTATGGGTTCAACGCCCGAGGAAGTGCTCACTCTGATTACCTGCGTACCTGATGGGATATATTCGCAACGCCTTGTGGTCACGGCGAACCGAGTCTGATCCTACTGATCGGCCGTTCTACTGTGAATAACAAAGCGCCGGTCGCGGAACGGCCACCCTTAGCCTCCCCACGAAACTCTCAGCAGTTTCTAAGCATGTGCTAAGTCATGCCTCAGAGTCAGGTGGTAGTCTGATGGTGTGATGACAGTGCTTCTGGTAGCGCCCGTGGTCGTCGGCGTTGCTATCGCCATTGCCTGGGTATTGATTGCGAGAGTCGAGCCACATTCAGGCCACGCTCGACTCAACGCTGATGGGTTCCAAGAATTAGAGATCGTCGTCAAGGGCCGCTACAGGCCGGAGATCATTCAAGTCTGGCGCGGGATACCTCTGCGGCTGTACTTTAGACGCGAGGAGGACATTCCTTGTTCGGAACAGGTCTTCTTCTCTGACTTCCATCCAGGATCAAGGCTTCTGCCACACCAGACAACGCTGGTATCTTTTATCCCAACTAAGAGCGGCGAGTTCTTGTTCACCTGCGCTTTGGGCATGTACCAGGGGCGGCTGCTGGTCATCCAGCCGACGCGAGCCGATCTCAAGAAGGTGTCAAGCGGTCGCTCGCTCAGTTCAGAGGAAGGGATAGCCGGGCTTGCTCCAACAAGCAGTTCCCCTGTAAGTTGCACTCCGAGTGAATCCAACAGATGCAAAGAAGAGCCGCGACATGGCTAGCAACCCGAGCTGCGACCGTCTCAAGGTCGTAGAGGCCATAGCCTGCCGACTGACCATGTTGAGGCAGGTACTGCCTATCAAGCTTCTGGTCCTCTGTGATGCGCTATCGGCCGGCGATGGAAACGGCTCTAAAGAGACCCGGCTGGTCGTGATCTACGATAACCCAAAGAAGGACGACGCCGATCAGGACTTCAAAGATGCTCTAGAACTGTCAGGGTTGGAGCCGCGTCTGTATTCCCTGGACGAATACGCAGTCAACAAGAGGGAGATCGATGCCATCGTGGCAAAGGGAATGGTCCTGTACCAGGAAGGTGGCGTCGATCGGAGGAGGCGCATGGGGCGAACATGGAAAAGGGGTTTACGCTGGATGGGGAACGGCCTTGTTGGGGCAGGTTTAGCCATTCTCCTCAGTACCGGTGGCTACTATGCTTATTCCTACTATGCCCTAAGCCAGATTGAGCAGGGCGTGGACGGCAGCCTGGCGCAGTACGGCGCTGGGAGCTCTCTGGAAGAGGCACAGAGCGTGTCTCCGATGTTGGCAAGCTTCCTGGCTGGATCTCCCGATAGTGCTACGGTATTGGGTCCGGAGACAACCGCCAGCGGCGATGAGGTTTCGAGGGAAGAATCGACTTCCAACCCTTCGGGCGTTTACACCGCGACTCGCATGATCATCCCCAGCATTGAAGTGGACTCCAAAATAATCGAGACCGGCATTGTCTTCGAGGACGGAGAGTGGCAGTGGGAGCGACCCAAGAATGCCGTCGGACATCTGGTGGGCACCGGTAACCCCGGTGAGCCGGGAAACATCGTCACGTCGGGGCACATCAGCAGCCCCCAGAGAGGAGAGGGCCAAGTCTTCAAACGTCTGCCAGATATCAAGCTGGGGGACGTGGTCATCCTTTATACGCCGGTTCGAGCCTTTGCCTATCAGGTAGTAGCCAAGAAAGTAGTTCTACCGACAGAAGTGAGTGCACTCAATCCCACGCCGGACGAGACCTTGACCTTGATTACGTGCGTCCCTGATTTCATATACTCGCACCGTCTAATAGTGACAGCCAAGAGGATCGGCCAATCCCTATAATCTCTCCGAAGCTTCTTCACGGCTTCTTCAAATTTGATGGGTAGACTGTGATCAGCAAGAAGAAGGAACCACATACTGTGCTTCGTCCGGGAGACGATAACAGAACAGCTTGCATGCGTATAGCGAATCGAGAAAGGTGGTGATATAGATGGTTAAGCGACTAGGAATTCTCGGTGGGGTAGCGATAATTGGCATCTTGCTGGTGATGTTCGCGGGCTCCGTGCTGGCCGCGCCGCCCACTCCAACGCCCGGCCAGGGCAATGGCTTCAGGCTCCTGGACCGGGTAACGCTCCAGCGAGTTGCTACGCTGCTGGGCACGAGTCCTGACGACGTGAGCACCCAGGTCCAGCAGGGCAAGACGCTGCTTCAGGTAGCCCAGGCGAAGAATGTGACCGAGCAAGCATTGACCGACTTGATTCTTCAACCCTTTAAGGACCGGCTGACCATTGAGGTCAAGTACGGGTATCTGACACAGCAACAGGCGGATGCTACACTCCAGGCCCGGCGGTCCCGGACTAAGGACCTGATCAACGCAACACCCGGAGCCAACGGGAATAGCAACGGGGATGGCGGGTGCCACGGAAGCGATTCCGGAGGCGCCGGAGGCATGATGGGTTCCGAAGGCACCGGAGGAATGATGGGTTCTGGTCTTTACAGTGGAATGATGGGCTCCGGTGGAACCGGAGCAACCAACTTCGGCGGACAAGGAATGATGGGCTTCTGGTAGGCCTGCATACAATCAAGCTCAGGCCCGATGCAAACGTCGGGCCTGAGCATCTCCCTGGCATTCAAGCCGCTGAGTTCTCTTTGACAATCGGTTCTAAAGATTAGCGTTTCTCGAACCCGGCCTCTACACTTCCCACGCCCCCGAGCTTGCCTCATCTGTCTGCAAGAAGAAGACTCTTGCGCCCCGCATAAAGTATTGACAGATGTCAGACGCTTGTGTTAGGCTTATTGCAACTGGATTGCAACTGCATGTCTGGCCACGTAAGACCGCTATCTTGTGGACTCCTTTAGTTCGAGCGACGAGCCGGGGGCTTGGCACCGGCCTATAAAAACCAGCTGAAGAGGATTCAATGGGCGCTGCTCTGGTTATTTCCGCCCGGGAAACGTTGGAAGCCAGTCTGCTGATCGGCATCTTCGTAGCCTATCTAACTCAAACGAATAATCGCCATCATCTACCTAAGGTATGGGGCGGGATAGCCCTGGCAGCGATAGCCAGCGCCCTGGTGGGCGGAGCGCTCATTCTCATCCTGGGCGAACTAACCGAGGCCTGGTCATAAATAAAAACACCGCGCCGGATTTGAGTCCGGTGCGGCGGTCTCGTACCATGAAGTTGTGACACTCAGTGGATAGGAGACAACTTCATGATACACGAAATCTCGCTCTTGGTGGTACTGGTAATGCTGGTTGATGCGATCCCGATGCCAGTCCTGCCTGCCAGACGAGGCAGGCCCAACATCTACCCAGATCGGCTGTTCCTTAAGGCATTGGTGATCATGATCCTGCGTGGTCTGCACAGCGTCCACTCCCCGCTGGCTGTTTTGGAGCAACCTACTCCCGAGATGCATAGACTGCGGGAGTTGATGACGGAGAGCGGTCGCTACCCCTCTCGGAGAACCTGGGAGCGGCGTCTGGGGGCTATTCCCCAAACTCTGCCGACACAGATCGGTTGCCTGGGCCGTTACCTGGTAGGTATCATTCAACCCTGGCAGACCTGTGCCCGAGCCGGAGCCATCGACAGCACCGTCTTGGCTGCTAAGGGAGGGGTCTGGCACAAGAAGCACCGGGAGGCAGGGATAGTGCCACACAGCAGTATCGATACCGAGGCTGGCTGGACCAGATCCAACTGGCGGGGCTGGGTCTACGGCTGGAAGCTGCACCTGGCTTGTGCTGCTGCCTGGGTCTGGATTCCATTGGCTGCTACTCTGACGCCTGCCAACGTGGCTGACAACGAAGAAGCACCCCATCTGATTGGGGAGTTGCCTGATGCTTTGCGCTTCTTGCTGGGTGACCGGGCTTACCGGGACCGCGCCCTGGAAGCGGTATGTGAAGAGCGGGGCGCTATCTTGGTGACCACCCGCAGCAGCAGCCCCTATCCGCATACCGATCCCGGGGTTGAGGTAAGACGCATACTGCACAAGACCCGCTCGGTGGCTATCGAGAACTTCAATGAACAGTTCAAAGGCATCTTCGACGGGCATGGTCAGGTGCCTACCCGAGGACTGTGCGCTACCAGCTGCTTTGCTCTCGGTGCTATCTTCGTCTATCAATTGGCCCTGCTCCATCGCTTTAACACCGGCCAGCCCCTGCGTGTGGGGCTAAAGGCATTCTTGAAGGCAGCCTGATTTATGACCAGGCCTCAGTTAGTTCCCCCATTGGTCGTCTTGAGGATGGTCCCGTTGTCGCCAGCCGCCCAGCCGACCTGGGAGTTGACGAACTTCACTGCCTTGAGTGATTTGGTTGTGCCAGAGGTCTGAGCAGTCCAACTGGAGCCGCTGTTAGTCGTTCTATAAATCTTGCCGTTTAGGCCGACCGTCCATCCGGTGCTTGCATCAACGAAGAAAATTGATTCCCCCGCAGCCCCGCTCCCCTGCATGCTCCACGTAGCACCACCATCGGTGCTTTTGACAACGGCGCCGTAAGCATCTACGGCCCATCCAGTCGTCTGGTCCAGGAAGAACACGGAATGAATCTGCTCAGTACCACTGCGCTTCATCAACCGGGTGCTCCACGTACTCCCGTTAGTGGTATTGAGGATGGTGCCGTCGGTCCCTCCAACCCAGGCTGTGGTTATGCTCAGGGACGTTGCGGCCACCAGCCCTTTGTTGGACGCAGAATTCTGGAGGGTCCAGCTGTTGCCTGCATCCGTTGTCTTCGCAACTGCTCCCCAGCCCGCAATCCAGCCGGTGCTGGAGATCGGGAACGTTATTCCGAACCACTCCTGCGTCGTGGACTGGTAGCCTTGCCGTGCCCAGGTGGCGCCACCGTCGGGGGTCCTGAGAATGGTGCCGCCATCGCCGACCGCCCAACCGGTGTTTGCATCGACGAAGTCGACTGAGTACAGGTTTGACGTTACCCCGGAGGTCTGGGATGTCCAGCTTCCACCGCCGCCGGTCGTCTTGAATATCGTGCCGCTATCGCCGACTGCCCAGCCAGTGCTGGTATCACCGAATGCCAGCGCATTGAAGTCCAGATAGGCTCCTCCCTTGTTGCCGGGTAGCGCCCAATCATTGGAGTCTGGAGGCAACTCAATCAATATGGTGGCATCATCGCCTACAATGACGCCTTTGCTGTCGGCATGGCTGACGGCCACAAGGTCACCAACTGGATGCGCCGCCTGGACGGTCCAGTCTGCTCCGGCGTTGGTAGTCTTAATGATCGTTCCTGCTGACCCCACGGCGTAGCCAGTTTGCGCATCTGCGAAGTAAACGGAATAAAAATTGGGGATCAGGTCTCTCTGCCAGGAGGCCGAAGATGGCCCGGTTTGGGTAGTCCAGGTAGCTCCACCGTTAGTAGTCTTAAGGATCGTGCTGGCATCGCCAACAGCCCATCCCGTAGTTGCATCGACGAAGTACACAGAGTGAAGGATCCTGGTCGAGCCGGATGCCTGGGCTGTCCAGGTGGTCCCACCGTCAGTTGTGTTCAGGATAGTGCCAGCGCTTCCAACAGCCCAACCGGTGTTGGAATTCACGAAGAAGACGGAGAAGAGAGCCGTGCCGCCCGTCGGCAGGGTGTACTGCCTGGTCCAGGAATTACCGCCATCGGATGTCTTCATGATTACGTCGCCTACCGCCCAGCCGGTCTGGGCATCCGCAAAAGACACGCCGTACAGCGTATTCGTGATCGGAGTTGGCAACGAAAGCTTGGACCATTGCCCTTCGGCAGGAGTGGACAAGGTTGCTCCCCTGCTGCCGGCTGTCTGTGCCAGACCCTGGCCGGCCGTGCCGATCGCGAACGTCAGCACCAGAGCGAAGACAGTCAAGGTGAAGGAGATGATCAGCCCGGTCCATTTGCTATTATCGGCCATTCGCTACCCTCTTGTCATCGTGCCCCAATTTAGCCCACAGCTGGCTCAATGCTCTTTAGGCCCTGACTGCTCAACTCGAGTATCAGTGTGCTGCATGCGGGCGTTCCTCTCATGGCATTTGCCTTCTGCAATAACACGGAAGAATATGCACGTTCTCCACAGTGGACAGGGTTCGGATCTCGAGGAAAACGGCCACCAGTCCCTTGATATCTTCGAGGTAGTGTTGGAGGCTCAACCCTGGTGCCAGCCGGCGCTACGTCCCCTATTTGCCAATCACACGTAACGTATCACCTCCGGTGAACCTGAGGGCATTGGCTAATGAACCATCGACGGCAACGGCCACGTTCCCTTTCGCCCCGCCGATCGCGTCTATGACGCTCTGCCGGTCGAACTTCACCATCAGGTCGGGCACTCCGTCGGCGTCGTAGTCCCCAATCGATTTGGGCGTGGCTTGAGCTCTCACCCGGTGACCGTTGATAGTCAGGTACACTGTGCTGGTGTCGATTTGTGAGACGTCATAACCCGCGGGCAACTCGATGTGGGCAGTGAACGCACTCTTGTCGGCCTTGCTAGCAAGGTTGAGGCTCTCGGGGTTGAGGTCCAAGGTCGCGGCTATCCGGACGACTAAACTGACCTCTCTGGTCGCCTCGTTGCCTGCCTTATCTCTGGCGGTCACGATGAGCTGGTGATTACCGGCCAGAGCTCCCAAACTGACCGACTGTCCGTTCTGCACTGCCGTACCGTCGAAGGTAGCAGACTGAGAGTCTAGGCCTGACAGTGCGTCAAAAGCAGTGTAGGCTACACTGATGCGGTCAGTGGTAAGAAAATTGCCCGACAACGGTGAGGTAAGCTCGATTGTTGGGGTTGTTTGGTCTATCCTCAAAGTGAGCGTCTTCTTCTCGCTAACGTTCCCGGCGTTATCAAGCGCCCAATACCTCACTGCCACGCTACCTTCGTCACGAACTATCGCTTTGGCCATACCTCCGGGTACTACCACTTCGGAGCCAGTGCCGATTTGGTAGTGGACTGCTTTCGCCCCTGTACCACCGGGGTTGTCGTTCGCCGACAAGGTGAGCGTTACCGGTGTGTTGTTCCAACCGGCAGGGTTAGCGGCTGGCGTCGCATCGGCAGAAGTCGTGGGAGCCGTGACGTCAGGGGGTATCGCTGACGAGTCGATATAGGCCCACGTTGACAAGTTCCAATCCCGAGTTCCGCCAGCGGTAATCGAAAACTTCAGCTCTTGCCCGATTCGGTCAGATAGATCGATGCTACGGTCCTGCCAGCCGCTCGACCAAACACTTCCGCCACTTGGTGAACCTGAGCCCTGGGAGTACTGGGCAACTACTGTCCCCGACATGTCGGCGACAGTGACCTTGTATTCGAACAAATCAAAGGGGCTATAGTCGTATGAGAACAGATTGTAGGAGAAATTGAGTGTTGGTTCAGTGACGGTGAATACCTGAGATATCGTGTTGTTGCCCGGCGGGAGCCAGGCGCCAGCCTTGCCAAGACGGGCCATGTATGTACCTTCGCGAGGGGAGACGCCAATGAGGGGACCTCCACCCGAGGAATACGTGTAAAAGTAGTCATTCCGGACTACTCGCACCGAATTGACTGCCTCTTCGATTGTCCAGCCACTGAGATTGCCGGTCTCAAACCCCAAGTTCACTAGGTTGCCTGATGCCTCTACTGGGGCCGGCAAGATTAGGACAGAGAAAAGGAGAGAAACAATAGTGAGAACGGACAGTTTCTTCATCAACGTCCTCCTTTCAGTGCCTCGTTCTTCCAAGTCCGGTTTACTTAAACAGAAGTTTGGCTACACCATTCGACGTGCGTTCCATGGCATTCCCGCGTTGGCATCAGACGTGCCATCTCTCAACTGGCCGCCAAAGGCCGCATTCAGTGTGCTAACGCTCAAGAAGACTACGTCTCAACCGCGGCTCCCTGATGCCCAATTCATTCGATTACCGTGATCGTGTCTTTGCCTCTGAAGAGCGTCCCATCCGCAAGCTCGCCCTGCATCCTCAACTCGACCTGCTCGCCTGGCGCGATATGCTGAAGCTCGTTCCGTCTGAACTTGAGATTCAGTGTGTTATTGGCGACTCTGCCGCTAACAGCATGGGCCTTCTGCAGCGTTACAGTGGAGATATCTATGTCCCTGACCGAGTAGGGGACCGGGAGCTCAAGGAACACGCTCAGAAGTCCCTGGCTTTTCAGCGACAGGCTTTCCGGCTCGATCCTTATGCGGGCGGGTATCAGCACGCGGAACGGGGGTTTGTCGGAGGTAATCATGGTCACGACAGGCTGCAAGTGGAAATGGTAGCGCAGGTCGAAGTAGTTCGCTTGCCAGTCTACAACATTGTCAGAGCTGAACGTTATGGTTGCAGCGTTGTCCGGTGCAGTTAGAGATATCGAGTTTCCCGTAACAGCGATACCAGGGTTGGAACGGAAATACATCACGCTCACCTCTGGCTTGAACGTTGGAGCGCCAATAAGGTCGGCTGACTTCACCGACTGCAACGTAGCCTGGAATGTGTAGGTCTTGCCCATCTCAAGGTCGGCGGGATTGGTGTACCAGCCAGCTTCGAAGCCGTCAGAGCGGATTTCCCAGCCAACAACCGGACGCTGGTCGGCTAACTTTCCTTCTAACAGTCGAAAGCCTCCGTATGCAACCAGGGGATGCCCAATTACAACCGCAATGACATTCACTCCGGCAGGCAGCGCCTCCTCCAGCTTGAGAGAAGCGGTTACGGTTTGAAGCGTTTCAGGGCCTGACAGGACCTCCGGTGATACTGACCGGGAGAGGCTGAACCTGGTCCTCTCTGTTGTCGTTCCCTCGGATGCCGTTACGGGCAGATGGGCCGGTTCTGCTACCTGCAACCCTTGAAAGCTCCAATCATATAGGCCCAGGCCCGGTTGAGCGGTGAAAACTGCGGGATCGCTCGGCTGGAATTCGGTCAGCGGAAGAGAGGTCCGCAATTGTACCTTGGGATTCTGGACGGGAGAGCCGCCGTCCGGCTCGTTGATAACGTCCATCAGCCACCAGTTCCTCCACTGCACCGGCACGTTGCCGATACTATCAGCATTGGTGAATGAGAAATGGCCGCGGATAACGCCGGCCAGAACCCTGTTGCCCACCGCGCCATCCGCGGTGGCAGGCCCAGCGTTTGCCAGCACGAGCCCGACCAAAAGGAATAGCGAAATGAATGCCCATCCCCTTTTCATCCGTTTCACCTCATGAATTGGTCTAATCGGTACGCCAAAGGTAAGCTCTCTTCGCTCTGCCTTAACCCAAAACAACCGGGTATTGATTCTAGCTGGCTATCACCGTGAGTAATGCCCAAACGCTGTTACTTTCCGGCACGCTCCCAGGTAATAGTGACAGTGTGAACAGATTGTCATCTGGGCTTAGTAAGATTAACATAGCTCATTCCTGATTTATGGACATCCGTGAAAGTACGTATTTTGTCTTAACTGCACAGCAACAAGAAAGGCACGATCTTCCCCACAGGTTAGCTTCTCCCTTCAGTTATTAAAATATGTTAATCTCGCGGACCCACAATAAACTCCGGCGAGTCTGGTAGCATCCGTGGAAGGGCGTATTCACGATACGTGTTATTGTGCTGGTTTTGAGGCTCCTTATAGCTAACACGCGGTGGATATCCTCACAGTCGGCTCGTGCATTGGAGGCGCTGACAACGATTGTCCGTTCTTGAGATGCCATGATATAATCTGCCCGACATGCAGGCCCCCGCGGTAGCCGCTCCCGTAATCGAGACCTCTGATCTGCACAAGCGATTTGACGCTATTTATGCGCTGGAGGGGTTGACGTTAACCGTCCGGCAGGGCGAGGTCTACGGGCTGCTCGGACCGAACGGGGCAGGTAAGACAACACTCCTTCACATTTTGTTGGGCTTCCTACGGCCTGATCGCGGCCAGGTGCGGGTGTTTGGTCGGAGACCTTCAGCGGCGAGGGCCCGCGTCGGTTACCTCCCAGAGCGTGTAAGGTACCATGTCCGATTCACCCCGCGTGAGTATCTCCTGGCCCTGGGCAGGTTCAGTGGCCTGGGCGGTAAATCCCTCAAGAGCCGGTGCGAATCGTTGCTGGAACTGGTCGGTCTCTCTGCAGACGCCGACCGGAGGATGGGTGGCTTCTCCAAGGGAATGCTGCAGCGCCTCGGTATTGCCCAAGCCCTCGTTCACGAGCCTGAGCTGCTCCTGATAGATGAGCCTACATCAGGCTTGGACCCGGCAGGCCAGCGGGAAGTTATCGACCTCCTTTCGGAACTACGGCACCGCGGGCACACCGTATTAATGTGTACTCATCAAATCCCCGAGGTCAAACAGCTATGCGACCGGATTGGGATTCTGAGCGGCCGCCGGCTGGCCGTCGAGGAGCGGGTCGACGACCTCGCAAGACTGCAAGGAGTGACAATAACGGTCAGGGGACAATCCCTTTCGGATGAGATCGCGCTCCAACTGCGGACAGTGGACCCACTCATACAGATTTCCGGGCGCGAAGTCCGTGTAAGAGATGACGAAGTGCTTCAGCGGCAGGTGCTTTTCACGCTACTCGACTCCGGGATGTCCATAGCCGAACTCCGGCCGACAGGCGATCCTATCGAGGAGATGTTCGTGCGAGTTACGGTGGGTAGGTTGAGCACGCGCGAGACCGTCCAAGCAGAGAGCGTGCACCAAGTCGAGTCCATGCCAGCAAGAGGAACAGAGCGTTGATCGGCTGGCTCCGTCGAACTCTCAGCTTCAGCCGGTTCACCGTGAAAGAGTACGTGCGGTCGGGACGAGTTCTGGTGGAGATAATGGCGCTGGTCATCGGGCTCTGGCTGTTCTTTCTGCCACAGATTAAGGACGGCCTTGACGCGACCTACTTCTTTGGTGTGGCCGGTCTCCTCATTCCCGCTTTGGCCGCTGTCACGACGGTCTTGATCATGCGTCTCGGGAACCGGCCGCAAGGCTATGTAGTGCTGGGACGAAGATTAGGGCGTGCAGGCTACCTCTTCGGCCTCTATCTTTCGGCAACCTTTATCACCCTTCTTTCTTACGCTTTATTACTTCTGGTCGTGCTGGTCGGTAGCAGGTTGATCAATCCGGTTGTCATATCACCGGTGACATGGGCTCAGGGCACGTTGCCCCTCATGTTGAATGCAGGCATAGTAGCCGCCTTCGTGATGATCCTAATGCCGCTCTTGTTGCCGGACTGGATGAGGCTATTGGTGCTTGTGAGCTTTCTGGCAGTGGGCGTAAGCGGCTTGAGCAAAGAGTATGGTCTGTTCGAATCGAGCAATCTGGGAGGGCTATTGGAACGTGCGGCCGACCTGCTTGCTATCGCTATCACGCCGGTAGCCAGAGGCTACATGCTGGCTACAAGCCACGCCTACGACTCCCTCGCAGTTGAGACCTTACTGATCCAGCTGGGAATGGTGCTGATCCTGCTGGGCCTAGCGCTCATGATGTTCTGCCGTCGCGAAATAATCTTCAGATCGTAAACATAACCGGAACGGGCCTCTCAGACTATGCTCTAGTGGAGCAATCCCTCTGTCGCGACTATTGCAGCTACCTCGGCTCGCGAGCGGACTTTGAGCTTAGCGAGGATATGCGTGACATGTGTGTCCACAGTCCTCTCGGAGATGACCAGCTCAGCAGCGATCTGTCGGTTGGTTCTGCCTTGAGCGACGCGAATGGCGATTTGTCTTTCGCGAGGACTTAGCAAATCCGTTTGAGTGGAAGGGCGCTGCCCCGATCCACCAAGCGCCGGCATTTCGTCAGTATGCAGGGCATAGCGGACAGCCTCCTCAGGGTCTAGCTCGTATCCCTCTTGCCAGGCCGAAGCGTAAGCTCCTTGTGCCAGAGCCTGTTTTGCGGCAGAGCGTCCGCGCTCTAGTGTTGCCCGAACCAATTCGGAAAGTGGGATGGAAAACCTGTCGCGCACAGCTGCAGCAGCACCGGCCAGACGTACGGCGCGTCGAGGGGAGCCTTGAGCACTGGACAGCCAGGCGAACTCGTCTAGAACGAGCGCGATGCGCCACAGGTCTCCAATCTCGTGCCAGATCTCCAAGCTCTTCTTACAGAGCGGCTGTGCTTCGCCGTAGTTACCGGTCATGAGAGCGATGGTTCCAAGATTGTTCAAAGCAGCACCGACGCCCCGCTTGTCTCCCAGTTCCGTGCGAAGCGCAAGGCTTTCCTCCGTTAGAGCGCGCGCCCGTGCGAAGTCACCGGTCGGCAGAATGATCTCTCCTGCGACGTTCAAAGCCATTGCTGTGCCCGGCTTATCGCCGAGGTCGCGGAAGAGCGAGAGGCTTTCCTCCATGAATGGGATCGCTCTCTTAGGGTCGCCCTGGAAGAAGATCGTACCTGCGAGGTATCGAAGGCTGTTGGCGACACCGCGCTTGTCGTCAAGCCGCCGATATATGTCCAAACTCTCTTCGTGTAGGGACCTTGCCCTCGCGTAATCGCAGGAGTAATTGGCCAATTCCCCAGCGCCCAGCAGGAGCTTTGCTCGAGCAGCGTTGGGGGTTGATGCCCCCAGTGACTGAAGCAATCCCTCGATCTGGCTGCGACCTTCGTTGTAGTACCCTCGGATCCACCAAAACTGCCACAAAGCGCCGGCGAGTTGCGTGGCCTGCTCAATTTCACCCCGCTCACGCAGCCAGCTCAGTGCAGCCCTAAGGTTGTCGCGCTCCTCATCCAGCCTGACCAACCAGTCCTCTTGTCCTGGTCCGGCGAGAAGAGGCTCCGCCTGCTTAGCCAGCCCAAGGAAGAAGCGGGCGTGTCTGTCCTTGACCGCTTCTAACTCGCCTGTCTCAACCAGCTGGTCAGTGCCATATTGTCGTATCATCTCGAGCATGCGGAACCGGAGTCCGGCGCCCGGCATTTCCTCAAGATACAGCAGGCTCCGGCGCACCAGCCCTACGATCAGCTTGGCCAAATCGACGGGCGCACCTTCCGGTGCAAGGCAAATAGACTGCACCGCCTCTATCGTCCCTCCCCCGGCGAATACTGTGAGGCAAGGCAAGAGCTGCCGCTCCTCAGGGTCTAGCAACTCGTAGCTCCAATCTACCGCGGCTCGAAGTGTTCGGTGGCGATGAGGCACGTCTCGCGCAGATGTGCCCAACAGCCTAAGCCCGCGCCGCTCCAATCCGACCAGGATATCTTGCGGACGAAGCACGTCGCACTCGCCAGCAGCCAGCTCAATCGCGAGGGGGATACCGTCCAGGCGAGCACAAATCTCAGCTAGTAAAGGTGCATTCTCATCCTGAAACGTAAAGTCGGGTCTGACAGCTCTGGCTCTTTGTATGAAGAGCTCCACCGCCGGAAAAGCCCCTATTGTTTCCGCATTCGGTGGATTGCTCAGATCTGGGACAGCGAGAGGTGGGACGGGATAGGCATGCTCCCAGCGCAGGCGTAGTAACTCTCGGCTGGTAATGAGAATCTTCAGAGAAGGACAGGACGAGAGCAGGTCTGCCACCTGTGACGCAGCTGCGAGCAAATGCTCGAAATTATCGAGGAGCAGTAGGACGAGCTTGTTTTCGAAGTAGCGCTGCAATGCCTCGATCGGAGGGTGGCCATCCGGGACTTTGATGCCGAGCACCTGCCCAATCGCCGGAAGAACCAGCGCCGGATCCGGAATGGGAGCCAGATCGATGAAGAAGATGCCGTGGCGAAAATAAGCCAGGAGATTCACTGTGGCCCCAATTGCGAGCCGTGTCTTGCCAACGCCTGGCGCCCCAGTGAGCGTCAGTAGCCTTACGCTGGGCGATAGCAACCTGCGCCGGATTGCATCGATGTCCTGCTGCCGTCCCACCAGGGGAGTCGGTTGCAGGGGCAGATTGTTCGCATACCCCGCTGCGCCAGAAAGCTCGCGCGGTTCGGCAGATCCGTGACCTGGTGGCAAAAGGTCAGTCACTTCTGCCCTGCGTGGGTGCTCTTCGCGGCCCGCAGGTACCATCGAGGGGATTGTTTGAGGATGCGCCCATCTCTCCCAACGCGACCGGCATCAACGATCAATATGCCGTTACTCCTATCGCGCTTATGCTACTAGGGATAGCGGTTTTCAGCATCCGTGAAAGGGCGTATTCCAGTCGCCGGCATTGTTGCGTCTCCGGTCTTGCCTTACTTGACGCCGACGTAGTCAGCGTGCTCGCTGAATTGCCGAAGTCGAGCCTGGAAGGGCTGCAGGTCCCAACCGAACCGCGTCGGAATGGCATTAGCGGAACGTCTGCTCGCGATCTTCTGATACAAGCAAACCTTCGGAGGCGACCGTAGCGGCGACCTGCGAGCGCGACGTGAGCACTAACTTGGCTAGGATATGTGTCACGTGCGTATCAACGGTTCGCTCCGAGATCACGAGCTCTGCCGCGATCTCGCGATTGGTCCGACCGCGGGCTATTAGCACCGCGATCAGCCGCTCTCGCGAGCTCAAGCCTCTGACTCCTTCAACTGGCTTTGACCGCGTCGAAACGACTGGGGCTGGCGCCATCTCGCCGGCTTGGGCACATTCGATAGCCTGCTCCAGGCTCATCTGACTTCCGTCTCTCCACGCCTGCGCGGCGACCTCTTGCGTCAGGGACTCGCGGGCGGGTGCGAGGAAGCGCTCGAACTCCGCCTGAATAAACGGATAGAGTGGGGCCGAGATAACGTCGCGAAGCGCAGCAGCGGCGCCAGCGAGACGCAGTGCCTGCTCGGGCTGGCCTACTGTGGCGGCCAGCGCAGCCATGAGTGCCAAAGCATAGGCCAGTCGATATCGGTCAGCCATCTCTTGGCCGATCCTCAAGGCATCCAGACAGCAAGAACGGGCCAGCATGAGATCGCCGAGGTGCAGCGCGGTGATTCCCAGGTTCGTTAGGACGGCCCCTACGTGCCACTTGTTACCGAGAGCCTGGCTAATGGCCAGGCTCTCCTCCAAGAATAGGCGCGTGCGCTCATAGTCTCGGGTCAAGTTGCCTATCTGCCCCATCAGATTGAGTCCTTGCGCGATACCTTGCTTGTCAGGCAGTTCTCTGAACAGGGCTAGACTCTCTTCGGCAGAGCTGTAGGCTGCCTGCAGGTCGCCGGTGTAAAAATCGACGATAGCGAGATACCGGAGCGTCTGGGCAGTACCGGATTTATCGCCTAACTCGCGGAACGCGAGGAGCGCCTCCCGGAAACGACTTCTGGCAGCGTCAGCATCGCCCTGTATCCGAGCCAACTCCCCCGCGCCGAAAAGCGCCTTTGCGCGCGCTGACGCTCCCACCGACGATGTCTCGATTGCCAGGAGTCCCTCCAGATGCCTCCGGCCTTCAGCATTATGCCCGCGGGTTCGCCAGAAATACCAGAGGGCCCCGGCGAGGCGGAGTCCCAACTCCGTGTCCTTCCGTTCCCACAACCAACGCAACGCCGCCCGCAGGTTGTCGTGCTCTCTATCCAACCGGGCCAGCCAGTCCTCTTGTTCGGGTCCATTCAGGAATGGCTCTGCCTGCTCCGCCAGAGCCAGGAAGAAAGCGGCGTGCCTGTCCTGCATCACCGCCAATTCTCCTAAGACATTTAGCTTCTCCAGCCCGCACTCCCGGACCATCTCCAGCGCGCGGAAGCGCGGTTCCCTGCCCGTCGTATCTTCGAGCACGAGCAAGTTCTTGCGGACCAATGCCGAGACTAGGTCCGGCAGATCTATGGAAACGGCCCCATGCAGGCAGCAGACAGCCCCTGCTGCCTCAAGCGTCCCTCCCCGCGAAAAGACGGCAAGCCGGCGAAGAAGAGCTTGCTCGTCCGCACTCAAAAGCTCATAGCTCCAGGCAATTGTGGCCCGAAGGGTTCTCTGGCGTTCGGGCAGGTCCTGCGGGCCGGCTCCGAATAGCCCAAGCCCCCTCTGTGCAAGCCCGTGCAGCATGTCCTGTGGCCTCAGCACATCGCTCTCACCGGCAGCGAGCTCTATTGCCAGAGGGATGCCATCCGCGTGCGAGCAGATCCTGCCCACTATCTCAGCATTCTCTTCTCGCAACTCGAAGTTAGGATTGGCCGCCACAGCCCGCTCCACAAAAAGCTGCACTGCGGGCGACGAGGCGACCTCTGTCAGCCTGTCAGAAGCACTCATGTCGGGTAGGTCCAGGGAAGGTACGGGAAAGACGTGTTCCAATCGCAGACGAAGTGGTTCGCGGCTGGTAGCGAGAACCTTTACCCTGGGGCATTCGGCTAGCAACAGAGAGACCTGGATCCCGGCATCCAGTAAGTGCTCGAAATTGTCGAGCAGCAAGAGAATTTGTCTATCTTTGAGATAATATGCCACGGCGTCAAGGACGGGCGCCTGTTCTGTATGCTGCACACCAAGTGCTTCAGCGATGGCGGATGGCACCAGCATGTGATCCGTGATAGGAGCGAGGTCGACGAAGAAGCTGCCGTCCTGGAAATAATCAAGCAGGCTGGCAGTTACCGCAAGAGCCAGTCTGGTTTTGCCGATGCCAGGCGCGCCGGTAAGGGTGAGAAGACCCACGCCAGGACTGAGCAAAGCGCGGCGAAGAGCGGTTATTTCCCTCTGCCGGCCCACCAAAGCTGTCGGCTGTGCCGGTAAGTTATGGCGAATCAATGAGGCCACGTTCTCTACTTGAAGCTCCAACGCGCGATTTCGCTCTGGCTGGCCGGTTTAATTCTCGTGGCATGCCAATCAGATATCCATATGAGAATAGCATTCTGTTGTTGTGGGTGATGCTTGCTGTGCTCCATCTCCACAATGGCTGCTGGGCTTCTCCCACCTCAGCCGCGTTTACACTTGGCGGACGTCTAAGAAACGTCAGAATAGGACCCCGACAAGCGATCCTGAGTACTGTGACCGGCGGCCCGACGCGTAAAAGGGGTAGCAGGCATCGGGTAGCCCCCAATCATGGCGCAGTACGGCCGCGTCTAAGCCCCGCCAGTCGGATTATACCCGGCGATTGTAGGTCGTTCAACCCCGACGAGACTTCGCATTTTGAGCATGTTGTGGACATTTCGGCCCAGAGGTACAGAGGAGTACAAGGGCTTGCACCCGAAGCGTGGCTCGGATTCCAGCCCAGGTCTAACGCTTTGGCGTCAATAACTCTCTTCCTAGATAATACTTTCCTGCGCCGTCGCAGCGCACTAGCAGCCGCTACGGAAGAGTTTGCCGAAGGGCAGTGCCGGATGAGAAATGCCAGGTCGGCTGGACGGTTGTGTCATACACGAGAAATCATGATGCCGGGGGCGAGAGTCCAACTGGCCACAAGCGGGTTTTCAGACAGCTGTTCGGCACTAGCCGTTAACGATGCCAACGGTTCTAGCTATCTTTCTCGCACCTCAGCGTCATGTCAGCGTGTACCTAGCTGTGGCCGCCCCTGATTTACGACTGGGCGGCTACCATTGGACGAACATCGGGATGTCTGTTCAACTTGGGCGTAAACGAGGAACTGGAGGGTTTACTCTTTCAGAGGGAGCTCGTTACCCGCTAACAACGGCTTGACATAAAGGGAACTAGCCGCAAACACGTTCCTGACATGGCGCTCTACGGGACCCGTCAGAGCCGCCCAGCGGCCTTACATGCGCTCGGCAACGGTAGGACAACTGACCAACCGGTTATGAGTTAGCCAAAGACGTGATTCAGCGTGCCACGTGGTGATGCTTTGTACGCAAATTACCAACTGAAATGCCGTGAAATGATCCCCTGTGACGGTACCTGATGCCTGTTTTGGTGTCAGAATTGGTGTCAGAAAGGCGAGGCCCCGCGCATCTGCAGGTGAGTCAGGAAGTCCTGTCGGCGGAAGCGTGTGGGTGCTTGGCATTCCAGCTTTCGGCAACGTGCAAAAGGGGCTTCTGTCGGCGGTCACGTTTCGGCACAACAACTCCATGATTAAGGCTAGCGCGTATCTATGGCGCAGTCAAGGCCCAATGGGTCCAAAGTGTTGTTGCTCAGGGACTATGTCCGCCTTAACTGCTCAGGGAAAATGTCCGCATAATGGAGAAATGAGGACAGTTACCTTGAACCAGAAACAGCA
>Ga0082335_1003391_pt1 | contig 26372 bp, 21 predicted proteins | sample Subgrocontami58m_FD_72375 | JGI IMG/M metagenome (GOLD analysis project Ga0082335, IMG submission 72375) | Subsurface groundwater microbial communities from S. Glens Falls, New York, USA - GMW37 contaminated, 5.8 m (SPADES assembly) (version 2) ...
GCCAAAACCTACATCACCAAAATCTTTTAAATTAATTCCGTATTCATAATTAAAACCGATTTGAGGAACTGTCCCGAGAAAAGATAATCCTATTGATGGGCCTAGATAATGTTTTCCTATTTCAAATTGTGCGCTGTTTATAGCAGGGAAAATGATAATAAAAAGAAAAGTTAAGATTTTAATTTTGCTCATATCTGTCTCCTCAATAGTCGTAAAAGTACCAATCAAAATTTAATAATATTAAAATTAAATTTTTTCAGGGGGGAATTTTTTTATTCTAATTAGAACCAAAATCCTTAAGAATTTTTATTGCTTTGTTCGCAAATAAAATTACAAACAATAATAATGCACCAAGCAATAACCAGTTTACCATAGTTTAATTACAAGTTAGTTCTAAAAAAGTAAAACAGTTTTTATCAACAATAAGTGCTATAAATCATCTTTCTGAAATTCTCGGAAATTTTTTACTAATTTTTTTTTAAGAAACTTGTTTAAGAATATTTTATTATTTAGATTTGGTCTAGATAATAATAAACATTCATTTATAGAGGATAATATGAACAATCGCACTAAATTAGTCTCAGTTTCTTTAATCTTATTAATAGCTATTTTGCCATATAAGCTAAATGCCGATGTTAAAATTTTTGGCCGATCTTATACTTCTTATACTTTACCCGCAAATGCCTTGGAAATAGAATTTTGGCAAACAGGAAGAATTGATAAAGGTATCGGCTCGTATTATAGATGGCAGCCAAGAGTTGAAATAGAATATGGGTTGACCGACAGATTAACTACTTCCTTCTATCTTAATTTTAATGAAGTAAGAAGTTATGATAATCAAATTCAGTCTAGGCCCTTAAGTTTTTCCACATCATCAATAGAATTAAGATATAGACTTTCAAATCCTGACGAATATTTGGTTGACCCGGCACTATATTTTGAGTTAAGCTTTGGCGGTGATAAAATTGAATATGAACCGAAGATTTTATTATCAAAACGATTTAACGATTTTGTTTCCGTATTAAATATAAACTCTGAGTTTGAAAGAAATATTGCCACGAATGAAAATGAATCAAGTTTTGAAGTTACTATGGGGATTGCTTATGAAGTATCTAAAAATGTTGCATTGGGGTTAGAATTTAGAAATCACAGAAACTTTTTAGATACGTTTAAGAAGGAAGAAAATCAGGCAAGTTTTATAGGACCGACTTTTAGTTTCCACTCCGATAGATTCTATTTCGTAATTAATTTATTAACACAATTAGGCGGCAGTCCATCAACAAAAGATAATTTTGAGTTTTCATCGCATGAGAAATATGAACTAAGATCTATTTTAGGTATAGAGTTATGAGGTTGATCATTACTTTTCTAATTATCTGTTTATTCGGCTGTTCGGCAAAAGAAAAAATGATTGATACAAATAACGATGGTCAAAAATTATATTACGAAAAATGCAACGGCTGCCACCGTTTATATAATAAGACAGAATATGAACCGAAAAAGTGGAAAGAAATTATGCACATAATGAAAAAGAAATCGCATCTTACAGATGATGAAGAGAGAATGATTATAAAATATTTAGCTGAGTAAAGATGAATTAAACCTTATTTGACATTCGGGCATTCCTTAGATATATTTGTGCCCCGAGTAAAGAAAAACGTTTTAATTCGAATAAAAAATTACATCGCGGGGTGGAGCAATTGGTAGCTCGTCGGGCTCATAACCCGAAGGTTATAGGTTCAAGTCCTATCCCCGCTACTAAAATAAAGAATCCGGCTTTTGCCGGATTCTTTATTTTAAATAGTGATGAGGGTAGGTCTTTGTATTCTAAGTTGAGCGAAGCGAAATCCCGATTTCGAGTTAACGAGAGATCGGGATACTATCCCCGCTACAAGAAAAGGCCTGATTTGATTTCAGGCTTTTTACATTCTATGAAGTATTCCCTATCCCATTAAAACTTGATACTTAACCATTCATTCGCAATATTCGTAACAAAATTATTATAGAAAGTATGCTCAAGACACTTCTCATTAAAGATTATGCACTCATTGAAAACATCGAAGTTGAATTCGATAAAGGTCTAAATATTATTACCGGCGAAACCGGTGCCGGAAAATCTATCTTAATTGATGCGATGGGATTATTACTCGGTGAGCGGGCGTCTACTGAAGTTGTTAGAAAAGGATCTGAGAAATCTGTTGTTGAAGGTCTTTTTGATGTAAAGGGGAATAAGAAAGTACAACAACTTCTCACAGCAAATGAAATCGAATTTGATTCTGAGTTGATTATTAGACGAGAAGTTTCCTTAAAGGGAACTAACAGATGTTTCTTGAATGATACTCCGGTTACGCTTAATCTTATTAAAGAAACCGGCGATCTATTGGTAGATCTTCACGGACAGCATGAGCATCAGTCTTTATTACGGGCGGAAACACACATTGAAATGCTGGATGAATTTGCCAACCTCGAAACTCAGTTGAATGAATTTAGAATAGCTTCACAGCAGCTTTCCGCTTTATCGAAAGATTTGCGGGAGCTGGTTCAAAAAGAAAATTTACTGAAAGAAAAAAAAGAATTATTTGAATATCAGATTAAGGAAATAGATGCTGTTTCTCCTGAAGACGGTGAGGAAGAAAAACTTTCCAATGAATTAAAGATTTTAGAGAACTCCGAAAAACTTCTTTCGATTACAAATGATGTTTATAATGCGGTTTATGAAAACGAACATTCCATTCAAGAACAAATTGCAGATATTAAAAATAAAATTTTAGAACTATCAAAAATTGATAAATCATTTAATGATAATCTTAATGAAGTTGATTCAATCCTGGCCTCTCTTGTCGATATCTCTTCTTTTATGCGTAGTTACAAAGACAGGATTGATATTGATCCTAAACGTTTAGAAGAAATAAGAGAACGTTTAGGTGCACTTAATTTGCTGAAGAAAAAATATGGCGGTTCGCTTAAAGTCATTATTGAACATCGAGAAAAGATTGGTGCAGAGTTTGAACTTGCCGAAAACTTTTCCCTAAAGATTTCTCAACTGGAAAAGAAAATAGATGATTCAAGAAAATTGTGCGGCTTACTAGCAAAAAAACTTTCACAAGAAAGAAAAACCGTATCGAATAAAATTAAAAAAGAAATTGAAGATTCACTTAAGTATTTGGGAATTTCAGATTCTGTTTTCAAAGTGAAATTAGAAAATGAAATTGTCTCAAATACGGCAGAGAATTTTATTATTGTTGACGGAAAGAATTACAAATTTAACGAGCATGGTTTTGATAACATTGAATTTTTTATTTCTACGAATGTTGGTGAAGATCCTAAACCGCTTGTGAAAGTTGCTTCAGGAGGAGAAGTTTCGCGCATTATGCTCGGATTAAAATCTATACTTGCTAAAACAGATAAATTACCTATTCTTATTTTTGACGAAATTGATACTGGTGTAAGCGGACGTATCGCGCAGAAGGTTGGACAAGTTTTAAAATCTCTTGCATCATATCACCAAATAATTGCTATAACTCATTTACCTCAAATTGCAGGACTTTCGGATTTTCATTATGCAGTTGAAAAGAAAAAAATTGGTGATCGTGTAGTAAGTTCGATAAGAATTCTAAAGGGTGAAGAACGCATTAAAGAAGTTGCAAAATTAATGAGCGGGGAGAAAGTAACTGAAGCAACTCTAAACGGTGCACGTGAGTTAATGGGCATATCAAAAAATTAATGATTTGCTGTTAGACACAGCGCTGTTTTTCTCTTAATATTTCCTTTGTGATGAAAATTTTGTTCATTAAATTCACTGCAGAGAAATCAATAATAAAGAGGGCCGTATGATTAAAAGAATACTTTATTTGTTAGTTGTGTGCGGTTTATTTTTTTCAGTTAATCTGAAGGCACAAAGTTTGGAAGAAACTCTTTCCAAATTGTCATCCACAGTTGGGGCGCAATATGTTAAACCTGTAATATCAGCATTTGGATCAAATCTTAATTCTGGTTGGGTTACAAATGCACCATCAGCAAGTAAAATGGCATTTCATCTTGATGTGAAAATTGTTGCAATGGGATCATTTTTTTCAGATGATGTAAAAAACTTTTCAACTAGCGGTCAATTCTTTTTCGACAACAGTCAGATTGATGCAATCCTAAACAGCTCCGGATATAATGACGGAACCCCTCAGTATAATGCAATTTTTTCAGCAATGCAGAATAGAGCATTCGATGTAAATTTTAGTGGACCTACAATTATTGGTAAAAAAAGTGATTTCTTAAAAATTAATTTTCCTGGTCAGATAATTACTGCGTCAGGCCAATCATATACAGTAAGTTCAAAAGTGATAGATGTTACTCAAGCACAAGGATTTTTAGATGAACTTCCCGTTTTACCAACAGCAGCTGCTCAAGTTACTGTCGGTACAATTTTCGGAACCAATTTTGCATTCCGTTATTTCCCAGATGTGGATATAAAAGATATGGGTAAATTTAGTTTTTGGGGTGTAGGATTAATCCACAATCCGGGAGTATGGTTTCCTAATCCAATTCCAGTTGATTTTGGTGTCGGATTCTTTACCCAAAAAATGAAAGTAGGAGATGTTTTTGAAAGTACTGCTTCTCAGTTTGGAGTTTATGCTAGTAAAACATTCGGAGCGATTATTTCTTTTACTCCTTACGTAGGATTAACAATTGAAACTTCTAAAACAACTGTTTCATACAATTATCAATCCAATCAAGTTGTAAACGGTGCTACTGTTCCACCTGTAAAGATTGCATTTGAAATTGAAGGTGAAAATTCTAGTAGTGCAGTAATTGGATTTACTATACATCTAGCAGCTGTTAATATTAATGCGGATTATAAATTGGCTAAAACTAAAACTGCAAGTGCAGGCATTTCATTCGGTTTATAGACAAAATAATTTTCTTCTAAAGGGGCTGAACAAGCCCCTTTTCTTTTTAAATATAAGTGAAAATCCTAAACTCATTCATGGAAGATTGGGCAAGTTTTGAAATCTATAGCATTATTTCACAAAATCATTGCAATTTTCCATTTACCTCAATTTGTTTCTAAGCACACTTTTTAAAGTTGCAATTATTTTTCCTTGCATGTTATTAGTTGTTAAGTAAATTCCGTTAAGGTAATATTCAAGAAAGGTGTTGAACATGAAGAATTTATTTCTGATTGCTTTTTTTTCTTTCAGCTCAGCGGCGTTATTATTTGCACAAAACAACGGAGACTTAGAACAAACACTATCCAACCTTTCGAGCACCGCTGTTAATGCATACATTTCTCCAGCAGTATCAGGATTTGGCTCAAATTTAAATTCGGGGTGGGTTTCTAAATTACCATCAGCATCAAAAATGTCCCCCTATGTTGATTTCAAAATTATCGGAATGGGTTCCTTTTTCACCAATAACGAGAAGAATTTTTTTACTACAAGCCAAGTCAGATTTACTGATCAACAGGCAGACGAAATATTAGCTAATTCCGGTTATTATTTTCCTGACCCCCAGTACATCATATTAAAAAATGAAATGCTCAGCAGGGATTGGACAGTTAATATTTCTGGTCCAACAATCATCGGAAGTAAAAATGAAAAAGCTAAAATTGAATTCCCCGGTGATCCATCCAGAGGATTGCAAAGTCATACAGTAACAATAGATCAAGTTAAAGGGCTTCTGGATAATTGGAAAGTTTTTCCTTCTGCTGCTATTCAGCTGACCGTTGGAACTGTAGCCGGAACGAATCTTTCGGTAAGATATTTACCTGATATTTCAAAAACCTTCGGCTTCAACGATCAACTCGGTAAATTTACATTTTGGGGTATCGGGGCTATTCATAATCCTGGTGTTTGGTTTATGATTCCTCTTCCTGTAGATCTTGGTGTTGGATACTTTTATCAAAAGCTTACAGTTGGAAATATTATAGAAAGTACAAATTCTCAATTCGGATTGTATGTAAGCAAATCCTTTGGGCTTAATATTTTTTTCGTACCATATGCCGGCATAACATTTGAGTCTTCAAAAACAAAAGTAAGCTATGAATATAATTATGGTACAACCACGGGTCCCTCAACTCTCAGGATTAATTTAGACTTGGAAGGTGAAAATGATGCTGCACTTCTTTTGGGATGCAATGTGAAGATATCAGCTGTAAATTTTAATGTAGATTTTAAAGTTGCTAAGACGAAAACAATAAGCGCAGGCATTTCATTCGGATTATAGACAAAATAATTTTCTGATTAATTAGCTGAACAAGCCCCTTTTCTTTTTGTATTTTCCTACTATGATTTCATTGAGCTTCCATTGAAAGAAACTGCAATATATATTCATATTCCATTCTGTGATCACAAGTGCATCTACTGTGACTTTTACTCGATCATATCTTATGATAATGTTTCTTCTTACTTAAATTCACTTAAGAAGGAAATCGATTTTTACTCAGCGAAGTATTCCGATGGAAGAAAAATAATTTCTATTTTCTTCGGCGGCGGTACACCATCTTTTATGGAACCACATTACATTTCTGAAATTTTACAATCCATAAAGAAAAATTTTTCTGTAAACGAAGATGCGGAAATAACACTCGAAACAAATCCCGGAACAGTGAGTATTGAAAAGTTAGCAGAGTTCAGAGAGATCGGGATTAACCGCGTCAGCATTGGAATACAATCATTAAATGAAGATGAATTAAAATTTCTCACTCGAATTCACAACTCGCAAACCGCAATTCAAACTGTTCAAAATGCTGAGGCAGTAGGTTTTGAAAATATAAGTGTTGATCTAATTTTTAATTTACCCGGGCAAACAAAAGAGAAATGGCAATACAACATGGATCAAACGATCCGACTTCCGATAAAACATATTTCCACTTACAGTTTAATATTAGAGAAGGGAACAATTCTTAATAAAATGGTTCTTGACGGAAAAGTAAAAATGCAGAACGAAGATTATGATGCAGATCTTTATGAATTAACAATTGACTTTCTCACACAACAGGGATTTGAACAATACGAAGTTTCAAACTTTTCTAAAGAAGGATTTGAATGCGTTCATAATAATGCATATTGGAGATACAAAGAATATTTAAGTTTTGGAACGTCTGCACATTCGTTCGTAAACGGAAAACGCTGGTGGAATTATTCTGCATTAAATTTTTATAACGCGGCGATTGAATCAAAAGGGAAGGCAGTAATTGGAGAAGAGAACCTTTCCGAAAAAGAAAAATTGAACGAATATGTTATGCTTGCACTCCGCAGCAAAGGGCTTAATCTAATTGAACTGAAAAACTATTTTGGCGAAAATTGGCAAATGAAAAACAAAAATTATTTAATTCAACTTGAACAAGAAAAATTTCTTATCAAAAAAAATGAGTTTATGAAATTCACGCCAAAAGGTTATGCTGTGTGTGATGAAATACTTACCAAATTTATTACTTAACAAGAGTACTTACCTTAATTACCAATTATTTGAGTTGCATTTTAATATATTGATAGTAACTTACAATTAGAAATTTTAGCGGGGAGAATATGGTCGCGCGTTTCTTCAGAATATCAATTTATACTGAGTTATTTTTTTTATTGTTACTTATTAATCTAACTCAGTTACAAGCACAAATTAAAGACAAACCAACAACAGTACAATCAACAAATTTTGCTGTACAATACACAAAGATCAATATCAATAATATATCTACATTTATTTATAACACAGGTAAAGCAGATATTTCTAATACAGGAGACTCAGGTTTACAATATCCAAAACTTCAGGTCAAAACACTTGTTTTCGAATCCGGTTTACTTTGGGCAGGGATAGTAAATGGACAAATAAGAAGCGGCGGCTCCTCTTATAATACCGGGTTAACACCTGGAAAAATTCTACCAAATGGAATACCGGAAGATTCAAATTCTCCGTCTGTCCGTGCGTATAGAGTTAGACCCGATTATAAAACCGGAGATTTCTCTACTGAAGTAAAAGACGAAAACAAAGATCAACAATCTATATTCAATCAATATGAAAAAGATTGGAATGAATGGCCTGCAAGCAGCGGCGCGCCCTTTAAGGACGTAAATGGTAATGGAGTTTATGAACCATCAATAGATATTCCCGGAATTCCAAATGCAGATCAGACAATTTGGTTTGTAACTAACGATCTTGATTCTATCCAGACAAAAAAACTTTACGGTTCATTGCCGATGGGCGTTGAAATGCAAACTACTGTTTGGGCGTATAATAATGTTGAACCTCTCAATAACATGATCTTTAAGCGATATATTATTATAAACAAGAGCAGTACAAAATTTGAAGATATGTACTTTGGAATTTGGTCGGATCCTGATGTTGGCGGTGATGCGGGTGATGATCTCGTCGGATGCGACACATTACTTAATTTAGATTTTTGTTATAATGGAGATGATAGTGATCCTTCCTATGGTTCATATATTCCTTCAGTTGGATTCTGTCTTCTTCAAGGTCCGGTTAGTGAGGGAACAACAAATGATGTCGCAAAATTTATGGGGAAAACTTTTACGGGTAAAAAGAATTTACAAATGACAAGCTTTAGTTTTTTGTATAAATATCCTTCACCGTACGGTGACCCAGTACTGGGTAGTTATAACGGAACAATTCAGATTTATAATTTCCTAAAAGGCAATCTGAGCGATGGCACACCTTTTCCTAATCCCTTGACTGGTGGTACGACCAAGTTTCCTTTTTCAGGTGATCCAGTTACACAACAAGGATATATATCCGGGAGTTGGCGATCAATAATTCCACCAGATAGTAAGGCGGATAGAAGAATGATGTTGTGTTCCGGTCCATTCAATATGGCGCCTGGTGATACTCAAGAAGTTATTTTTGCTCAAATAGCTGCCGGAGGCGGTCAAGGTTATTCGCGGTTAGCTTCAGTATCATTATTAAAAAAAGCAGCAAAGGTTTCTCATTTATTTTATAAAAATAATTTTGAACCGCCTGCAATTAAGAAAACAATATCCGATCTTCAAGCTGCAGAACTTGATGGAGAAATAATTCTAAATTGGGGAAGCAACGTTAACAATGTAAAAGAAATTGAAAACACCAATACACCAATCTATTCTTTTCAAGGATATAATGTTTATCAGATTTCAAAATTTGAAAACACTTTAGGAAACAAAAAACTAGTTGCAACTTTTGATATAAAGGATGGAAGGACTGTTATTTCTGATGAAGAAATTGATCCCGTTACAGGATTCGCAAGCAATACAATAAAACAATTCGGATCGGATTCCGGCTTACAAAGATTCATTTCACTTAAAAAAGACTACTTCAATAATGTACCTTTATACAACGGAACCCAATATGATTTTGGTGTGAGTTATTACCGTGTAACAAAGGACACTTATTCGCCCTATAGTTTTGATGAAAGTCCGTTAACTATTGTTACCGTAACTCCTCAATCTCCAAAACCAGGAGTTAAATATGAAAACGATTTTGGAGATTATGTTGCGGTAAATCATATTAGCGGAAGCTCCGCTGCCGAATTGAAAACAATGATTATAGATCCCAATAAAACAACCGGCAATACTTATGAGATAGTATTTAAGAATATTAGTGGGAAATTATTGTATGATATTGCTAATCTAACGACAGGTAAAACTATTTTGTTGAGTCAGACAAACCTTAATGGAGATGAAGATTATTTAGTTACTGACGGATTTATACTAAAAATAAAAAATAATTTGAACCATCCATTGACTGAGAATGACATTTACAGATTTACTCCTCCAACTATGATAATTAATTCTAAACTTAATGAGAGTGACATAAACAAAATAAATGTTTTTCCAAATCCCTATTACGGAGACGGTAGAAATGAATTTAGCAAGAATGATAAACATGTAACTTTCTCACATCTTCCTCAGCGGGCTGTTATTAGAATTTTTAATCTTGCAGGACAGTTGGTTCGAAAGTTAGAAAAAGATTCACCGGAACAATTTTTAAGATGGAATTTACTGACAGAAGAATATTTTCAAGTCGCATCGGGTTTATATGTAGTGCATATAGAACTTCCGGATTTTGGCAAGATAAAAATTCTTAAACTGGCAATAATATCGGAAGTCTTTATTCCAGAACATTTTTAATAAAATAATTTTTTTAGGCGGGGAGTTATGAAAACAAATTTAATATGGTTCTCAGTTTTAATTCTAGTTGCTAGTTCACTAAATGCCCAATGGAATATTGTTAACACCGGAAATTACACATGGGGTTCAGCTAACGCTATTGATGCTTGCGATTCGGCAACAGCAGTTATATCAGTATCAAGCAGTACTGCGGGAAGATTAATTTTATTAACTACAGACTCAGGAACGAGTTGGAAAAATTTAAACTGGCCTAATTATACTGCAGCAGCTCATATCTCAATGAAAGATGCAAACCATATTTGGGCGGGATTATATGATGGTAAAATAATTGCAACAACAAACGGAGGAAATACCTGGCAAATGCAATTTAGTGATTCTACCAAAACTCATTGCATAAATTATGTTGAAATGTTTAACCTAAATGATGGTGTAGCAATGGGCGATGCAATTGAATTTGGCACACCGGAAAGTATTTTCTTTATTAATGAAAACGTGGGCTGGGTTGTTGGAAAATATATTTGGAAAACAACTGATGGCGGGACAACCTGGATAACACAAGAAAAATTTAGTCCGGATTTCGTAGGAAAGAATATTTACTTCACTGATGAAAATAATGGCTGGATCAACGGTGATAATAATCAGAATTTTTACAGAACTACAAACGGCGGAAGCTCATGGCAATTTTTACGAAGCGTTATACCATTAATGAGAAAAATATATTTCCAAGAAAATCAATTTGGTTGGACTGTAAGTAGTAGCACTCTTATGAAAACAACTAATTCCGGAGAAGCTTGGAGTATAATTTCTTCAAACGATTGGGCAAGTGTTAGGGATATTTCTTTCATTTCAAAAGATATTGGATGGATAGGAATAAAAACAGTTTCCGACAGCGCTAGTTATTCATTATTAAAAACTACAAACGGGGGTCTCACTTGGAATGAAATCAAATCGTTTGGAAATGAATCAATCTCCTTCATTTATTTTAATGATGAAAATACCGGATGGGTAATTTCAAAAAAGATCGCAGCCGATTTCTCTGCCGAGTCTTTTATTAGCTATACCTCTGATGCCGGTATTACTTGGACAAAGATTAAAATTACCGATTCCTCAATAACAAGATATCAGGTTGTGCCCTATGTTAATCAGAACGGACAAAATAAATTTCTAATTGTATGTTCTGCTGACAGTTATTTACTGAAATCAAATGATAATGGAGCCAACTGGGAGGAATCAAAAACAAATTTTCGGATTGAATCATTTTTTTATGTTACTGAAAAGACCTGTTATGTAACCTCAACTAATCAAAGAATTTTTAAATCTACTGATAGCGGTAATACATGGACAAAGTTAAATGAAATTCTCCCAACTCAATTTCCATTGCTTAAAACAACTAATGGCGGTAATAGCTGGTCTATCGTTCAAAATAATTATTTAGGTTGGCGGTCCGGTGATATTTGGCGCAGAATAGATTTTTTAAGCCCAGAAAAAGGTTTCCTAGTTCCTTCTTCTTTTATTGATGATGATGAATATGCACGTTGTATTATTAAAACAATGAATGGTGGATTGAATTTTAGTAAACTGAATATTCCTCGCGCCATTCAAGTACTAAAATTTTATAATGAAAATTATGGAATAGTTTGTAATGCAGGTATTAACTCTTCATCTTTTAAGATCTACCGAACAACAAACGGAGGTATTTCTTTTGATAGTGTTATTGTAACCGGAACAACCGGCTGGGGTAGTGATATTGAATTTTTACCCGGTGCACCTTCGAATGTTTGGTTTAGCAGTGGTAAGAAACTTTTTTTTAGCTCTGATTCAGCAAAAACCTGGACAGATGGCGGACTAAGTTTAAGTATTCCATGGATTAGAGATATAGTCTTTGTAAATAAAAAAATCGGTTGGGCACTTAGTGATAATGCTTTATACAAAACAGAAAACAATGCTGGGCTTGTTACATCTGTTGATAATAAAAATTCAATCCCAACAAAATTTTATCTAAGTCAAAACTATCCCAATCCGTTTAACCCATCAACAGTAATTAATTATCAACTTTCAACTTTTAGCTATGTAACATTAAAAGTCTATGATTTACTTGGAAGAGAAGTTGCAACACTTGTCGATGATTATAAGCAAGCCGGTTATTATAATTCCCAATTCTCAATTACTAATAAAAAATTATCATCTGGAGTTTACTATTACACATTAAAAGCTGGGAATTATGTAGAAACAAAAAAAATGGTCTTGATGAAATAAATTAACTTCACTTTTTAGAAACAAGTATTATCTTATATCTAACAAAAGGATGAGTTAATTATGAACGACAAATTTAAATTTATTATTCCGGTTTCTATTCTTGCCGGAGCGATTCTTCTTTCAGTAATTATATTTTCATTCGTTTGGAAATCAACAAAGAATGCCGATCAAACAATAACTGTTACCGGTTCCGCAAAAAAAGAAATTGTTTCCGATCTTGGTATTCTGCGCGGAACTTTACAAGCAGTAAGTTCTATCAGACAAAATGCTTACCAGGTTGTTCAGCAGCAAATGCCGACAATTCTAAAATATTTGGAATCACAAGGATTTAAGAAAGACCAAATTGAAGTCTTTGGTATAAATGGTTACCCAGTTTTTGAAATTGCATCAAATGGGATGCAGACTCAAAATGTTTCTCATTATGTTTACAGCCAGCGCTTCGAAATAAAATCTAACGATGTAAAAAAAATAAAAGAGCTTTCTGTAACACTTAGTTCTCTTGTTGAAAAAGGACTGGATATAAATGTTGACGCTCCGGAATATCTTTACACAAAACTTGATGATCTAAAAATTGAAGTACAAGCTGCTGCATCAAAGAACGCAATGGAAAGAGCTGTAAAAATCGCAGAAGCAACCGGAAGAAGTCTTGGCCCGCTTCGTAATGCAAGAATGGGTGTCATTCAAATTACTCCGCGCAATTCAAATATGATTTCAGATTACGGAATGAACGATGCGACATCTATTGAAAAGGAAATAACTGCCGTAGTTAGCGCATCATTTGAGATAAAGTGATTTACGAATTTCGATTTATGATTTACGATTTGTAATTATCGAATTATGATTTTACAATGGGAGGGAGTATGACTAAAGAAGAATTATTGAAAAGGACAAAAAAATTTGCTTTAGACATAATTGTTTTTGTTAATAATCTGCAACAGAATTCAGTTAATAAAGTTATTTGCAATCAACTTTTAAGATCAGCGACATCAGTTGGTGCAAATTATCGCGCGGCTATAAGAGCAAAATCTAGAGCAGATTTTCTTTATAAGATCAAAGTAATTGAGGAAGAAGCAGATGAATCGCTTTATTGGTTAGAATTGTTGATTGAATCCAACATTCATATTTCCAATAAGATTGAAATGTTACTTGATGAGGCTAAACAATTAACAGCTATTTTTTCCAGTATTGCTAAAACAACCAAATTAAGAAATATTAAATGAATCGTAAATTGTAATTCGTAAATCATAATTCTTTTTTGCTATTTCAAGCTATTCTTCCTACCTTTGCACTGTCTATTTCGCCCCTCGAGGGCGATTTTTATTTGTGGAATATGGAAAAACAGCAAATTTTCAACAGATTCGAAGAAATTGTTAAAGCTCAAGGCTTTGTTCTTATCGATTTAGTTACTCGCGGCGATAACCACCTTCGTATTATCGAAGTATATATAGATAACGAAAAAGGAATCACTACTGTAGATTGCGCTAATGCCAGTCGGATATTGAACGAGGTTATCGAATCTGAAAAACTGATTGAATCTCAATACAGACTTGATGTTTCCTCTCCGGGTGTTGAAAGACCGCTTAAATTTTTAGTTCAATACGGTAAGCACATCAACAGAAAGTTTGAAATTGAATTCAAAGATGAAGAAGAAATCAAAAAGGTGAATGCAAAGTTAATACGTATAGATGGTGAAGATCTTTTTTTCACTGAAAAAAATTCAGAGTATAAAATAAATTTTAATAACATTATCAAAGCAAAAGTATTAATTAGTTTTTGATCACACAGGAGTAAAAATGAACACCGAGATAGTAGAATCCTTTGCCCAGATGGTCCGAGAGAAAAGTCTCGACAAAGATGTTCTTGCAGGAATCATTGAAGAAATTTTTGGAATTATGGTTAAGAAGAAATACGGATTGGAAGCTAAGTATGATGTAGTCGTAAATATGGATAAGGGCGATATAGAAATATTTCTTGAAAGAACAATTGTTGAAACAGTTAATGACCCTGGGACTGAAATTAGTCTTAATGAAGTTAATGAAAAAGGAAATGCAGATGATCTTGAAGTCGGAGAAGACTTTGTTGAAAAGATCGAATTAAAAGAATTTGGAAGAAGATTAATAAATCTTGCACGCCAAAGTTTAAACCAAAAGATTCGCGAAATAGAAAAAGAATTGGTTTATAATGAATACAGCGAAATGCTAGGTGAGATTGTTGTCGGGGATATTTATCAAGTTAGAAGAAATGATGTTCTTATCAATCACAATAAGAATGAATTAATCCTACCGCGTAACGAACAAATCCCAAGAGAGAAATACAGAAAAGGTGATACGATTCGTGCGGTCATTAAAGATGTTAGAAAAACTCCTAACGGACCACTTATTGTTATATCACGCGGTGATAATCTTTTCTTAAGAAGACTATTTGAAATAGAAATCCCCGAAATCTATGACGGAGTAATTGAGATAAAAGGAATCGCACGCGAACCTGGCGAAAGAGCAAAAGTTGCTGTTGAATCGAATGATGCACGCATAGACGCAGTTGGAGCTTGCGTCGGTATGAAAGGTGTTCGTATTCATGCAATCGTACGCGAGTTGAACAATGAGAATATTGATGTAATTAATTATACAGATGACTCTATTGTGTTTATTCAAAGATGTCTCGCACCAGCTAAGTTGAAGCAAATCGAAATTGATGAAGAAGCTAAAAAATGTATTGTTACTGCAGATAGTGATCAAGTATCATTAATTGTTGGCCGTAACGGTGTTAACATCCGGCTTGCAATTAAACTAAGCGGTTACGAAATCGAAGTCATCAGACAGGAAAAACCATTTGAAGAATATGATGAAGATATTGAACTTGTTGAATTAAGAGAAGAATTAGGATCGGAAGTTGTTGATCTCTTGATCAATAACAGATTAGATACCGCACTTGAAGTTCTTGGTGCCGGTATTGAAAAGTTAAAAGAGATTGAAGGCGTTGATGAAGAAAAAGCTAAACAAATAATTGAAATTCTCGAAAATCAATTTGAAGAAGAAGAATAAACAATTACACAAATACAGGTAATTACAAAATGCCGGATACAGTAAAAGACAAAAAATTACGACTATACAAATTTGCTACTGAGTATAATCTTGCTACTGAAACATTAGTTGAATTTTTGCAGAAGAAAGGCTACGAAGTAAAATCTCATATGTCTTTATTGACTGATGAAATGGTGGCAGATATAAAGTCATTTTTCAAAAAGGATATTGAGAAAGCTGAAAAACATTATAAGAAGATTTCGGAATTTCAGAAAAAGAGAAGCGATCAGGATGAAGCAGAAGCTGCTTTAGAAACATCGAAGAAAGTTGCTGAACAAAAACAAATCGAAGAAAAGGAAAGCGATCTATTCAAAGGGAAAGAAATTCTTACTGATCAAGCAGCTACTGTTCAAACTGCTGAAACAACAGAAACAGTCACAGAAGCTGAACCGGTTGAGGAAAAAACAGAAGAGGTTTTAGAAGAATCAAAATCTTATAAAACAGAAACAGAAATTGCAATTGAAGGAAGAAGAAAAGGATTAACCATTGTAGGCAAGATGGATCTGAAGGAGCGGAGAGAAAAACCAGAAGCAGCTCCAACAACTCCTCAGATTAAACCATTAGAAGTTGCCTCTGAAGATAAAGATGCAGATAAAAAAGGCAAAAAGAAAAAGAAAGTTCTAAAGTCGAAGAAAAAAGCTGCTGGTTCCGGTGAAGGTCCCGAAGAAGTTATAGTTGCTAAGAAGAAAAGAAAAATAAAACGTTTGGAAATTGATAAACGTGAAGTTGAAGATGCAATTAAACGGACTTTACTGAGTATGGATGAATCTGCTGTCGGGGATAGAGCTTCAATTCGTAAAAGAAAAAGAAAAGAGAAACAGGATATTCAAGATCAGATTCTTCAGCAGAAAGAATTAGACAAAACAAAAATTTCAGTAACTGAATACATTGCCGTTAACGAACTTGCAAATCTTATGGGAGTTTCAGTAAGTGATGTAATTTCAAAATGTATTTCACTTGGATTGATGGTCTCTATAAATCAACGGCTGGATGTTGATACAATTACACTCGTTGCTGATGAGTTCGGATTTGAAATTGAACTTCAAGCAGCTTATCAAGCTGATATAGATGCAGATGTCCCTGATAGTGTAGAATCATTAAAACCACGTCCGCCGGTTGTTACAATTATGGGGCATGTTGATCACGGTAAAACATCTTTGTTGGATTACATCCGCAGAGCTAATGTTGTTGCTGGAGAAGCTGGTGGAATTACTCAGCACATTGGTGCTTATAAAGTTATCACCGAAGATGGTAAACAAATTTCATTTCTCGATACTCCCGGTCACGAAGCATTTACTGCTATGCGTGCACGCGGTGCTAAAGTTACAGACATTGTAGTTTTAGTCGTAGCGGCAGATGATGCTGTAATGCCTCAGACTGTTGAAGCAATAAATCATGCTCAAGCAGCGGGAGTTCCAATAATAATTGCTATCAATAAAATTGATAAACCGAATTCCAACATAGAAAAAATCAAACAACAACTTGCTGATAGAAATGTTTTAGTTGAAGAATGGGGCGGAAAATATCAGTGTGTTGAAATCTCTGCCAAATCCGGAAAGAATGTTGATGTTCTTTTAGAAAAAATTGCTCTTGAAGCAGAATTGCTGGAGTTAAAAGCAAATCCTGAAAGATTGGGAAGAGGCACAATAATTGAATCTCAGCTTGATAAGGGAAAAGGTGTTACGGCTACAGTTCTTGTTCAAAAAGGTACTGTAAAGATAGGCGATCCGTTCATTGCAGGAGTTGTACACGGACGTGTACGCGCAATGTTTGATGAGCGTAGCAAAAAAGTTTTTGAAGCCGGACCATCAACACCTGTACTTGTACTTGGATTTGAATCCGCACCTCAGGCAGGAGATAATTTTACAGTTGCAGAATCTGAAAGGGAAGCTAGAGAAATTAGTTTGAAACGTATGCAGTTGAAACGTGAACAGGATCATCGTCAAGTTCATCATATTACACTTGATGAAATTGCAAGTCAAATTAGCTATGGCGGATTTAAAGAACTTCCTGTAATTGTTAAAGGTGATGTGGATGGTTCAATTGAAGCATTATCAGATTCATTAATGAAATTATCAAATCAAGAAGTTTCAGTTCGTGTTATTCATAAAGGTGTTGGTGCAATTTCAGAAGGCGATGTTCTTTTGGCCGCAGCATCAGGAGCTATTATAGTAGGATTCCACGTCCGCCCAAATACAAATGCAAGAAAACTTGCTGAAGTTGAAAAAGTAGATATCCGACTTTACAACGTTATTTATGATGCAATCAACGAAGTAAAATCTGCTCTTGAAGGATTACTTTCTCCTGTTGTTTCAGAAGAAGTTGTGGCTACTCTCGAAGTCCGGGATATTTTCAAAGTTCCTAAAGCAGGAACAGTTGCTGGATGCTCAGTTCAAGATGGTAAAATTACGAGAGGTAATAAAGTAAGGTTGTTCAGAGAAGGAATTGCCGTTTACGAAGGCGAGATAAGTTCATTAAGAAGATTCAAAGATGATGTCCGTGAAGTTGAAAAAGGTTATGAATGCGGTCTTAGCATTGCAAACTTTAATGATATTAAAGTAGGCGATGTTGTTGAAGCTTATAAAATGATCGAAACAAAAAAGAAATTAGAGTAATGACTCACAGAATAGATAAAGTTTCAAGTTTGATTAAAGAAGAATTGAGTTTGATTTTTCTTCACAAAGTTCAAGACCCAAATTTCGGAATGATCACAGTTACGAACGTGAAGCTGAGTCCGGATTTGAAACACACAAAAGTTTATTTATCAGTTTACGATAAAGAAAAACGTGCTCTAGTCCTGGAAAAAGTAAATGAAATAAAAGGAATGATCAGAACACAATTAGCCGGAAGGATTCAAGTTAGATTTGTTCCTGAGCTTCACTTTTTTATAGATGATACTTTAGACTATGTAGAAAAAATGGAAGATTTGTTTAAGAAAATTCATGAAAGCGATAACGAAAAACACGATAGCTGAAATTGATCCGAACTTTGTTGACGGTGAAATTATTCTTTTTGATAAAGCATTATTAAAAAGTGCGTTCGATTGTGTCTATAGAGTTAGAGAAACAGTTGGTGTTAAAAAAGTTGGACACGCAGGAACGCTTGACCCAATGGCTACAGGATTGATGATAGTCTGTACCGGAAAAATGACAAAGAAAATTCCCGAGATTCAAAATCTTGAGAAGACTTATAAAGGTATTATTACACTTGGAAGAACAACACGCTCATTTGATACAGAAACAGATTTTGATACAAGAAATAATTTTGACGATATAACTGAGGATCAAATCTTTCAGGTGCGTGATAAATTCACAGGGAAGATATTTCAAACACCGCCGATGTATTCTGCTGTTAAAAGAAACGGCAGATCTTTGTATCGTTTAGCAAGACGCGGAATTGAAGTTGAACGTGAATTGCGTGAAGTTTTTATATCAAAATTTGAAATTGAGAAAATTGATCTTCCTGATATCTTCTTTGAGATAACCTGTTCTAAAGGAACATACATAAGAGTTCTTGCAAGTGAATTTGGTGAACAACTCGGATGCGGAGCTTATCTAAAAGAATTACGGCGCACACATATTGGCGAGTTTGATGTAGATGAAGCTTTATCAATTGCTGAGTTTAAGGAATTTGCGAAAAATTATTTTATTGCTGAACCTGAAATAGCATAATGAAAGTTTATACAGATACTTCTGAATATGTAAAAATAAAAAGTGCGGTTGTAACCGTCGGCTCGTTTGACGGTTTACATAACGGACATATTAAAATTTTTGAGAAGGTTCTTGAACTTTCTAAGAAGAATAACGGAACAAGTTTTGTAATTACTTTTGAACCACATCCGCGTTCCGTGATCTCAAAGGATTTTAATTTGAAAATATTAACGTCGCTGGATGAGAAGAAAGAAGTTCTTGAAAATATTGGTATTGAAAATTTGATGGTGATAAACTTTACTAAAGAATTTTCTCAATTGACATCCGAAGAGTTTATAAAAAAATATCTTATTGAAAAGATCGGCGCATCACATATGGTAATTGGCCATGATCATAAATTTGGGAAAGACCGTTTGGGTGATGAAAAAAAATTACGTGAGGTTGGAAAAATTTACAATCTGGAAGTAGCATCCGTAGCTCCGGAAATGTTGGAAGGAGATATAATCAGCAGTACAAAAATTAGAAATGCTCTATTTGCAGGTGATATTGAAAAAGCAGGATTACTGCTTGGAAGAAATTATACATTAGCTGGTATTATTGTTAAAGGGATGCAGCGCGGACGTTTGCTTGGATTTCCAACCGCTAACATTCAGCCGGATGATGAAAAAAAAGCAATACCAATGAACGGTGTGTACATTGTAAAATGTTTGCTTGAAAATGAAACACATTTTGGAATTATGAATATAGGTTTCAGACCGACATTTGAAAATAAACATGAGTTAGTCTCCGAAGTGCATATTTTAAATTTCGACAGAGATATTTACGGAAAGTATTTTAAAGTGGAATTTTTGAAACGTCTTCGTAATGAGAAGAAATTTGAAACAAAGGAAGATCTGATTCATCAAATTGAAGCGGACAAAAAAGAAGCACAAAAGTTTATAGAAAATTAATTAATTAATAAATCCCGGTTTATCTACCACAGGCGGATTAATTCTGGGGTTTTATCGAACAATCAACTTAAGGAGTAACACAATGGCTTTGTCAAAAGAAGAAAAACTTGAGATCATTAAAAAATTCGGTAAAGGAGAAAAAGATAGCGGAACTGCCGAAGTTCAAATAGCATTATTAACAGCAGAAATAAATCGTCTCACCGGTCATTTCGAAGCACATAAAAAAGATCATGCTTCAAGACGCGGATTGATGCAGATGGTTGGAAAAAGAAGAAGGCTGCTTGATTATCTAGCTAGTAAAAACATAGAAAAATACCGCAGCATAATTAAAGAATTGAACATAAGAAAGTAATGGAGTTTCTAAATGGTTTATACCAAAGAAGTACAAATAGGAAAACAAAAATTAATTTTTGAAACAGGAAAACTAGCCAAGCAGGCAAACGGCGCTGTTATGGTTCGCTATGGCGATACAATGGTTTTAGTTACGGCTGTAGCAGGAGAATTACGACCGGATATTGATTTCTTTCCGCTCAGCGTTGAGTATAGAGAAAAAGCATTTGCTGCTGGAAAAATTCCCGGCGGATTTTTTAAACGTGAAGGAAAACCGACAGATAAAGAAGTTCTTACATCACGATTGATTGACCGTCCGCTTCGACCGCTCTTCTCAGATTATTACAGAAATGATACTCAGGTTGCGGCATTCGTTTATTCTTATGATAGTGAAAATGATTCGGATGTAATTGCAGCTTGCGCAGCTTCGGCAGCACTAACAATTTCAGATATTCCTTTTCTTGAACCAATCGGCGAAGTTAGAGTTGGAAGAATCAACGGCGAGTTCGTTATAAATCCAACACTTCAAGAACTTGAATTAAGCGATATTGAATTAGTTGTAGCAGGAACTGAAAGTTCGATTATGATGGTTGAAGGTGAAGCAAAAGAATTGAGCGAACAGGTTATGCTTGATGCACTTAAATTTGCTCACACTGAAATCAAAAAAATAATTGAAGTTCAAAAAGAACTGAGACAGCTTTGCGGCAAACCTAAAATGGAAGTTGCTGAAAAGTTTGTTGATCAAAATTTATTTAATGATATTACAGCTCTTGCACATGATAAATTCAAAGCGATTGTATCATCAGTTTTAGCAAAAGAAGAAAGATCGGCACAGAACCATGCTTTAGTTGATGAAGTTCTTGCAGCACTCGCTGAAAAATATCCCGAACAAGAAACAGCAATTAAAGAAATTCTTCATGATATGGAAAAAGATTTGATGCGTAAAAGAATTCTTGATGAAGGATTACGCCTTGACGGAAGAAATACAACTCAAGTCAGACCAATAACAATCGAACTTGGAATTCTACCGCGTCCCCATGCAACTGCACTTTTTACACGCGGAGAAACTCAAAGTTTAACCACTTTAACTTTGGGTGCTAAAGGCGACGAGCAAATTATTGACGGGCTTCAACCTGAATATAAGAAACGGTTCTTACTTCATTACAACTTTCCACCGTTCAGCGTTGGTGAAACCGGAAGATTTTCCGGAGTTGGAAGAAGAGAAGTCGGACATGGTAATCTGGCGGAGCGCTCACTTAAAAATATTATTCCAGCAGAAGAAAAATTCCCTTACATCATTCGCTTGAACTCGGATATTCTTGAATCGAACGGATCATCATCTATGGCAACTGTTTGTGCAGGTTCACTAGCATTAATGGAAGGCGGAGTTCCGGTTAAATCCGCTATCGCAGGTATTGCAATGGGACTTGTTAAAGAAGGCGAACAGTTTGCAATTCTTACAGATATACTTGGAAACGAAGATCATCTCGGTGATATGGATTTCAAAGTAGCAGGCTCTACAAATGGAATTACCGGTTTGCAGATGGATATAAAAATTCAAGGCATCTCTTACGAAATCATGGAAAAAGCTCTTGCTCAAGCTAAAGAAGGAAGAATGCACATTCTTAAAATCATGAATGAAGCAATAGCTGAAGCAAAACCGAATATTTCCAATTACGCACCTAGAATTTTTACTACTAAGGTTCCAACAGAGAAAATCGGTGCGGTTATCGGGCCAGGTGGAAAAGTTATTCAGAAGATGCAAAAAGATTTTTGTGTTGATATTAATATTGAAGACGATGGAACTGTAAGTATAGCAGGACAAGATGCAACTCTTGCTAAGGCAGCAAAAGAATATATTAAACTGCTTGTTTCTGAACCGGAAGTTGGAAAAAATTATACCGGCAAGATTATGAAGATAACAGACTTCGGTGCTTTTGTAGAAATTTTACCCGGCACACAAGGACTTCTCCATATTTCACAGATAGATAACAAACGTGTTAATAAGGTAACGGATGTTTTGAAAGAGGGAGAAATGGTAAAAGTTAAATTGCTTGCAGTTGAAGGCGGTAAGTTCTCTCTTTCTAGAAAAGCATTATTGAATGAATCTGTAAATCAGGATTCAGAAGAAAAGGAATAATTAAAAAATGAATCCCAATTTATTTGGGATTCATTTTTATTATACAAATTGTTTTTTGGAAATTTTGGAAAGTATTATTAAATGAAAATCGGAAATCTCGATATAGGTACAAAACTATTTTTAGCCCCGATGGCTGAGGTTACCGACTCTTCTTTTCGAAAAATATGTAAGGAACAGCAAGCGGGTATAACTTTTACTCAGATGGTAAGTGCGGATGGCGTTGTAAAAAATAATTTTGAAACTCTTCGTCATTTCTCATTTAGCCGTTCTGAAAAACCTATCGGTGTTCAAATTTTAGGAAACCATCCGGAAACGTTGTATGAAGCGGTAAAAGAAATTTCTAAAATGAATCCCGATTTAATTGATCTGAATTGCGGTTGTCCCGTTGATAAAGTTTGTTCTAAAAAAATGGGTGCAGCATTATTAGATGATCCTAAAATACTTTCTAATTTGGTTCGCAAAATGGTGGATGGATCAAATGGCGTTCCCATTTCAGTTAAACTTAGATTAGGAAAAGATAAATCAGCTGTAAATGTTTTGGAAAATACAAAAGCAGTTGAAGATAATGGCGGTGCATTGGTTTTTGTTCATGCAAGAACACGTGCGGATAAATATGATATGAATGCAGACTGGAGTTGGCTTAAGAAAGTTAAAGAAGCTGTAAAAATTCCAGTTGTTGGAAATGGATCAATGTTTACACCTCACGATGTTAAAGAAATGATAGATTCAACCGGTTGCGATTCTGCCATGATTGCACGCGGAGCGTTAGGTAATCCGTTTATATTTTCACGTTTTCAAGTTTTAATGGAAAAAGGAATTGATCCAGGGGAACCGGATGCTTTTGTTGTTCGAGACACATTATTAAAACACATAAAAAATTTGGAAGATGAATTCGGCGAACTGCTAGCTTTAGATAAAGCTAAAAAACATTCAATCTGGTATTTCAAAAATTATACTGGAATTAATTCTCTTCTAGAAAAAATATTTTCCGTAAAAAAATTGGATACTCTTCGCGAACTCATTATTGATCATGCGGAAACAATAATGAGTAGTTCCAAAGAAATTCATATTAAGGAAGAGATCCACAAAAAATTTCAAAAGAAAGTTTTATTCTGGCTGACTGATCAAAATATTAGTGCGCTTGGATAAGAACTAAAAAGGTTTTTAAATGAATAAAGAAATAATTATTAGTTCTTCAACATCGCAGAACCATGTTGCGATAACTGAAGACAGCAATCTGGTTGATTTCTTTGTAGATCATCCGGAAAAAAGAAGAATGGTGGGAGATGTATTTTTAGGAAAAGTTGCCAGAGTATTACCCGGCATCCGCGCAGTATTTATTGACATAGGATTAAAGCATGATGCCTTTCTTCATTTTTCAGATATTGGCGACCGTACCGATGCATTAAAAGATATGCTCGATGAAGATGAGGAAGCTGATGACGGAACGGACGAAGAAGAAACTGAACCGCAAGCACAAACACAAACCCAAGATCAAACTACTGTTCAAGCTCAACCGCAGGAACAAAAACCGGTAAGAGATAAAGATAGACACGAACATCGAGAGCAAAGACAAATCCCTAAACTGCATAAAGGGGAATCAATATTAATTCAGATTATTAAAGAGCCCGTTAAAGATAAGGGTGTTAGATGTACTTCGTCTATTTCTATTCCCGGAAGATTTTGTGTTTTACTTCCATTAGATAATAAGGTTGGTGTTTCAAAGAAGATCTATGATTTTAGAGAACGAAAAAGATTACGAAGAATCGCGCGGGGAATAATTCCTTCTAATTGCGGATTGATAATTAGAACCGCAGCTAAAGATCAAACCGAAGAAGCACTTTCCGGTGACTTGAGATACCTTGTAAAAATTTGGGAAGACATGCAGGAAGATGCTAAGAAACAAGAGCCGCCTGCACTTTTATATAAAGATCTTAGTACAACTATTAGCGTAATAAGAGATTTGTTTACGCCTGATGTTTCAAAAGTTTTCGTTGATTCAAAAAAACTTTACAAAGAAGTACGCAACTACGTTCAGTTCATTCAACCGGGACTTCTTGATAGGATAGAATTATTTAAGGAAGATGAACCGATTTTCGAAGCATTTAAAATAGATGAACAGATCAAGGGATTGATGGGGCGAAAGGTTTCAATGCCAAGCGGAGGACACATTGTAATTGAACATACTGAAGCGATGGTTGTCATTGATGTAAACAGCGGACGTTATGCAGCAAAAAAAGAACAAGAACTTAATTCTCTTAAAACGGATTTGGAAGCATCGAGAGAAATCGTGCGCCAGCTCCGTCTGCGTGATATTGGAGGATTGATTGTTGTAGATTTTATAGATCTTGAAGATGAAAAGAATCGTAAAAAGATTTATGATGAACTGAAAAAAGAATTTAAAAAAGACCGTGCAAAAATTGCAATGCTTCCAATGACTGAATTCGGGTTGATGCAAATTACACGCGAACGAATCCGCGAAAATATTGTTCAGTCTATGAACGATGCTTGTCCGTATTGTGCAGGCACCGGATTACTTACAAAGAAATCAAATTTGATTCATGAAATTGAACATTGGTTGAAACGCTATCATGTTGAAGGAAAATCCAAATATTTAACATTGAAAGTTCATCCTTCACTTGGATTAAAACTTAAAGAAGGATTTATATCACGACTCACGAAATTCCAGTTAAAATATTTTGTGAAAATAAAACTACAAGAAGAAGAAAAGATAAATCCACAGAATTATTATTTCTTAGCAACTAAAACGGGTGTAGATATAACTAATGACTTTAATTAAGGGAAAATCTTAACCCTATAATTAAGATCAATTTTTGTTAATTTTCAGACAACAAATTATTTATTAATATAGTAAGAGAATATTATGAAATTCTTTATAGATACAGCCAATATAAATGAAATTAAAGAAGCCGCTTCTTATGGTTTGCTTGATGGTGTAACAACTAATCCGTCTTTAGTAGCAAAAGAGGGAAAAAATTTCCGCGAACTTCTAAATGAAATAATAAAAATAGTAGATGGACCGATAAGCGCGGAAGTTGTTTCAACCGATTATGACGGAATTATGAAAGAAGCGCATGAGCTTGCAAAAATTCATAAAAATATTGTTGTTAAAGTCCCACTGATCAAAGAAGGAATTAAAGCAGTTAAATCTTTAAGCGGGGAAGGAATCAATACAAATGTTACTTTGTGTTTCTCACCTTCACAAGCATTGTTAGCTGCAAAAGCAGGCGCAACTTATATCTCTCCGTTTGTCGGACGATTAGATGATATAAGCCATGATGGTATGGAATTGATTCAGCAAATAATTCAGATATACAATAATTATAATTTTAAAACTCAAGTTCTTGTTGCAAGCATCCGTCATCCACTTCACGTTGTTGATGCAGCGCTAATGGGTGCACATGTTGCAACAATGCCGTTTGATGTAATTAATAAATTATTTAAACATCCGCTTACTGATTTAGGTCTCGAAAAATTCTTAAGCGATTGGAAAAAATTAAATCAATAATTGTTATGAAGAAAACAAAATTTTATTCGATTCATGAAAAACTTGGTGCAAAGATTGTAGATTTTGCGGGTTATAGTATGCCTGTACAATATTCTTCTATCATAGCGGAACACAAAGCTGTTCGTACTTCGGTCGGCGTGTTCGATGTTTCCCATATGGGTGAAGTATTTATTAAGGGAGACAAAGCATTGGAATTTGTTCAGCACGTTACAGTGAACGATGCATCCCTTCTTACAAACGGAAGAGTACAATACTCTGCTATGTGTTATCCTGATGGAGGAATAGTAGATGATCTTCTTGTTTATAGGATCAATGAAAAAGAGTTTTT
>Ga0082335_1003392_pt1 | contig 26367 bp, 28 predicted proteins | sample Subgrocontami58m_FD_72375 | JGI IMG/M metagenome (GOLD analysis project Ga0082335, IMG submission 72375) | Subsurface groundwater microbial communities from S. Glens Falls, New York, USA - GMW37 contaminated, 5.8 m (SPADES assembly) (version 2) ...
GAGTATGTGTCTATGTTTTCACTTTTTGTCGGCACCATAATATACTTGTCGTCCTTCCTGAAAGCATCGTAATAATAGCTGGCTTTTACTGTTACGGGCTTTCCTGACAAGCCCCAAATGCCATGCGGTAACTGATCATTTTTGGAGTAAAGCGACACTATGCCTGCATTAAGATAGCCGTCATCCTGAAGTTTTGCCTGCAGCTTGTTGAAAGAGTCCAAAGAGAATTCAGGAGAGTTGTCTTTTGCAAAGGAATGCCCGTGCAGGAATATCACAGGAAAGGTTTTTGGTTCATTTCTGCAGGAAGCATCGTTGCAGCAGGGATTGCATTCCTTGAAAATGCAGCAAATCGGCGGATTTTCGCTCAAGTTTATGTCAATCTTTGAAATTATATTGTATGTGGTGTTTGCGCTTACAGGCTCAAAATTAAAGCTGATTCTTTCTATTGGCTCAAGTTTTTGGCATTTATCCAGTATTCTTAAGGCATATTCGGAAAGGTTTATTTTTGATAATAAATATAATGAGAGGTTTATTGATTCGTTTTGGATTGATGGCTTGGCGTCTGTTTTGTTTTTTGGCAGAACAGGTTCTGCAATTTTGATGACCTCCGGATTTGTTTTATTCCCTGACTTTATTTTTTCAAATGAATAATAGTAAGAATTGTTGATTTCTCTTATTATGTTATCATTGAAATTAGCCGCTAATTCCTGAAGTTTGTCATTCGATGGAAAACTTATATTGCTGCTTTCAATTAGTGTTAATGTTTCATTTCTTACATTTGGGTATTTTTGATTTAATTCCTCCAATGAATCGCAATTTTGCTTTAAGTATGCTGAATTTGGATACTTCTCAGCGAAATTTTCGGCATTTTCTATTATTACGCTTGCAGAAATATTTTCCTTGCAGTCCTGCTTTAGGCTGCATAACAAGTCACTTTCAAATTTTAAAGAATATTCCGACTTAAAAAATAACTCTGCTGCAGGAATCCTTGATTTTTCGATTATTGCGCTTTGCTGCTCTGTTAAGTTGTTGATTCCGCCACTGATTGCCTCATAATTGTCAAATGTGTTATTTGTTATTGAATAAGAAATTTTATTGAACCAATTTATATTTATGATAAATTTATTTAATGCTTCATTGTCTTCCAAGACACTCATGAAACTATTCAATTCGTTTAAATTATTTGATAAAATTTTTAATTTTAATAATAAACCATTATGCAATTCCACAGTTTCATCTATCCCTTTATCCAGATTTTCAATTGAATTTTTAATATCTCTTATAGTTCCAAAAAAACTCCCGTTGAACAGCTGGCTTAATTCAATATAATTTTCAACCGCCCATACGCTTCTCAGGTTTTCTATTGAAATCCTTGTTTTGTCGTAGGCATCATCAATATTTATCTTGGATTTTGACAGATTATTCAGATTCACCTTGTGGGCCAATTCGAAATATTTCTGGTTCAATTGCTGATGAAGAACATCTGCATCGCTTAAAAGCCCAAGCAGTTCTGTAACATTCTGCTTCAGCACTTTTTTCAGTTCTTTTTCCGTTTCAGTGAGTTCATAGTTCACTGTAATCAGGGAAGTCCTGTACTTTTCAGGGCTTTTTGTAAAGCACAAAAGCGAGCGTATGCTGAGGCATTTCACTTCAAAGCTGTAAATGTCCTGCCCGGAGCCCAGCCTTTTAACGCTTAAATCATAGCTTTTAGTGGAATGCTGCCCTTTTTCAATTTCAAAATCGCCTTTGTCGATAAGCTCGTTCATGCTCCTGTCGCTGAATGCATAGGAGCAGGATGCCCTGCAATATGCAGCATTGTCAATGGACACGTCAAATGCGGCTTTGCTTACTTCTCCATAATGCATATCAAACGATTTTTGCTGCGGGGTTAAATAGATGATTAGCTCATTGCCAAGCAGGAAATTTATTTTTTGGTTGAACACAACGAAGCCATAGATGAGCAGCAAAGTAACTATTGAAATAATCAGAAATTCATATCTCCGGCAAAAATTCTTTAAATTTTTGCGGCCAAGAAAATTTTTAATTTTCTCTGGTTTCCAAAATGATTTCGGCTTTTCTTTTGATGTTTCTTCTGGCACAATGAGTAAATATTAAGCTAGATTAAATATTTTTGGAAAAATTCTAGAATTGGTTATAATTTTATTGATATTTCTTCCCAAGATCATAAGCTTCAAACATTATCCCCCACCCTCCCATTCTCTCTTCAAAACTTTTCTTGGAATTGCGAGTTTTAGTATCAGGCGTGAATGATATAACCTGTCCTGTTGGATTGCCAGGAGATTCAAGCTTTTCCACCAACCCAATGCGGGTTACCTCTGTGAATCTTTTCAGCCAACCTATTTTCATATCAGCTTCTTGAACCCCACTTGTCATCAATAAATAAGTATAATTGGTTTTCATTTTAAACTTCCATCTCGGCTTCTTTAATAAGCTCATCATAGCCTTTTGCTTCTAATTCATGCGCAAGCTCCTTGCCGCCGCTTTTTACTATCCTGCCTTTTACCATTATGTGTATCCTGTCAGGAGTTATATAGTTTAAAATCCTCTGGTAATGGGTAATTATCAAAACTCCCAAGTTTGGGTTAAGCATTGTATTAACTCCATGCGCAACTGTTTTCAAAGAATCAATGTCTAATCCTGAATCTGTTTCATCAAGTATAGCCATTTCTGGCTCTAGCACTGCCAACTGCAATATCTCAGTTCTTTTTTTCTCTCCTCCAGAAAAGCCTTCATTTAAATAACGCCTGCTGAATGCTTCGTCTATCTTTAGCAATTTCATCTTTTCTTTTAGCTTTTTCACAAAATCAGGCACGGCGATTTGCTGTGGCTTTACTGCATTGTATGCTGTCCTCAAAAAGTTTGAGACAGAAACTCCAGGAATTTCCTGCGGGTACTGGAACGACAAGAACAATCCAAGCTTTGCTCTTTCATCTGGCTTTAGCTCTAAAATATTCTTCCCTTTGTACCACGCTTCGCCCTTGTCAACAGTGTATTTTGGATGCCCCATCAAAGTGTAAGCCAAAGTTGACTTGCCAGAGCCATTTGGACCCATTAATGCGCAAACTTCGCCTTTTCTGACTACCAAATTCACTCCGTTCAATATTCTTTGCCCCTCAACGCTTACATGCAAATCTTTTATTATTAGTTCGTCTGTCATTTTAAGTTTACCTATTTGCTTACATACTTCTCAAATATCAATATGCTGTTTTTTAATGTATCTAATGAAAGCAATGCGCACTTCAGCCTTACAGGGCTTAGGGGAATGCCGAGCAGTTCTAAAATGTTTTCTTTTGTCAGCTTTTTCAACTCTTCAATACTCTTGCCTTTAATCTCCTCGCTCAGCAATGAAGCGCTTGCCTGCGAAATTGCGCAGCCTTTGCCTTGGAACTTGACGTCAGCAACTTTTTTGTTTTCATCAATAACTAAAAATAACTCAATTTCATCGCCGCAAAGCGGATTGTATTCATGATGATGAACGCTTGCATTCTCTATTTTGCCAAAATTCCTTGGGCTTTTGTAATGGTCCAAAATGTTTTCTTGGTACATTCCTTCTATCGTGTCCATTTTATTGTAAAGTTTTAATTAATTTTAACTTTTATATTCAATCCGTTCGCTTCGCTCACAACAATTTGTGCTCGCCTTCGCTGTTTTGCCACACGCTCAGGCTCGCCTATAAATTCACTATTTCATTGATACGCGGGGCACCCATTATAGTTCATGGAAGCAAATGGGTCGCTATTTTTTATTTTTATAATTGAAATATTTTATTGTAATCTATTTTATTGATTTTAAACTCCAAACACTTTCTTAACTTTATGAATTGCATTAATAAAAGCATCAATCTCCTGCTCTGTGTTGTACAAATAAAAGCTTGCTCTTGCAGTTGCTGCAACTCCTAAAACACCCATTAACGGCATGCAGCAGTGATGCCCTGCCCTTATTGCAATGCCTTCGCTGTCAAGCACTTGAGCAACGTCATGCGCATGAATGTTGTCAACGTTAAATGAAATAACAGCTCGTCTTTCTTTTGGACCATAAATTGCAATTCCATCAATATCTTTTAGTTTTTTCATTGCATAGTCGGTAAGCTCTTTGCCCCTTTCCTGTATTTGCTCCATACCGATTTTATTGAGATAATCAATTGCAGCGCTTAATCCAATTCCTTCTGCAATGTTCATTGTTCCTGCTTCAAACTTCCACGGCAGTTCATTAAATTGAGTGTCATCAAATCTTACTTCTTTTATCATCTCTCCACCGTACAAAAATGGCTGCATTTCCTCAAGCAATTCCTTTTTGCCGTACAAAACTCCAATTCCGGTTGGCCCAAGCATTTTATGCCCGGAAAATGCATAAAAGTCAGCATCGAGCTTTTTGACATCAACTGGCATATGGGGGGCTGATTGAGCGCCATCAACAACCATTAAAGCATTATTTTCATGAGCAATTTTTGCAATCTCTTCAATAGGATTTATTGCGCCTAAAACATTTGAAACATGGGTTAATGAAACAATTTTTGTTTTGTTTGTAATATTTTTCTTGATGCTTTCTTCGCCAAGTTCTCCTTCATTATTTATTTCTATAAATTTTAATTTCAATCCTCTTTGCTTTGTCAATTGCTGCCAAGGAACAAAATTGCTGTGGTGCTCCATCTGCGAGATTGCAATTTCATCATCTTTTTTCAAGCCAGCAGTCAATGAGTAAGCAGCGAGGTTTAATGATTCAGTCGTGTTTTTTGTGAAAACGATGTTTTGGTAGGAATCAGCATTTATGAAATCAGCAGCTTTTTGGTGCGCCTCTTCATATTTTGCAGTTGCTTCCTCACCCAATTGGTGAATGCTTCTGTGGATGTTCGCATTGTAGTTTTTGTAATAGAAATCAATTGCCTCAATCACTTGCCTTGGCTTTTGGGAAGTTGAAGCATTGTCTAAATAAACCAATGGTTTGTTATGCACTTTCCTCTGCAAAATAGGGAAATCTTTTCGGATTGATTCAATGTCCAGGATTGTTTTGGTGCGGAGCATTTTTTATAATATATTTATTCTAGGTAACTCAATGCAGGCTCGCTCAAACACTTTATAAGTATCTTGTCCACATTTATGACCATAATTTTTTAATCTAAGTGGTTCTTTTCTTTCTTCTAGACTTTTAAATAAATTAATTACTTCACTGATAGATGGCACCTTGCCAAAGTGAGCGCTTAATGCATTAATTGAGCGAGTTCCTGTATAGGCGTTAGTCCATAAGAGGACATCAATTGGCATTTCGGGAGAATACTCATTTTTTTCAAATATAATTAATCTTCTTAATCTAAGATAAGCCTCTTTTTCTAAATGCCGTACCATCTCTCTTCCTACTTCTAATTTGCTTCCTACATTTTCCAATGTTTGGCGCTCCTTACCAGCAAAAGGAATCCTATATTCAAGTACAGTACGCAACTTTTCGTCTATCATTCGTTTAGTTAAGGCTTGGTTTGCTATTCTTTCAATTTCTGATGCAGGCTCATTACTATAACCACGCACTAAATCATGCAATTCCCCTAGAAATCCCGTGGGCCTTTCAGATACTCCCAAGTTATCCACTATCCCTCACCATCCCTCTTATCTTCTCCCTCAGCTCCTCCAATGGAATTTTCTGTATCACAGGCTCAAAAAATCCTTCAACAATTAATCTTTCTGCTTCTTCTCTTGAAAGACCGCGAGCCATCAGATAAAACAAATGCTCTTCATTAATCTGGCCGACTGTTGCGCCATGCGATGCCTTGACGTCGTTAGCATCAATTTTCAAACTTGGAATGCTGTTTGCCAATGTTTTGTCTCCGAGCTTCAGAATATGGTTTGCAAGGTAAGAATTTGTTTTTTGGGCTTGTTTTTCTATCTTGATTAATCCTCTATAGACCGAGCTTGATTCATCTTTTAAAATACCATCAACTAAAATGTCATTTGTTGTATTTTCAGTGTTATGGTAAACATTTGTTGTGAAATCAATATGCTCTTTGCCTCTGCCTATAAAAATGCCCAAGTTATTGCAGCTTGAGCCCTGCCCGTTAAAGTTTGTGTCAATCCTCAGCCTGTTTAATTTTCCACCAAAACAGCCTGAAATCCAGTTAATATTTGCATTTTTATCCAAAGTCCCAACTATGTTTGTAAAATTATATGCATTTTTTGTCCAATAATTCAAGTGATAAAAATTTATTTTTGAATCTTGATTTGCAAAAACTTCCGTAATACAGCAATTCAGCTGCTCTTCATCAATTTCCTTATTGGAGTATTCCTCAATAAAATCAATCTTGCTGTTAGGCTCAATTGCAATTACATTATGCAGAATGCTATTTTTGCCATCAAAATTAAAATTAACTCTTATCGGCTCATCTAACTCAATGTTTTTTGGCACATACAAAAAAATTCCATTATCAAAATAAGCAGCGTTCAATGCAACAAACTTGTCCTTATCAATTTTGGTGTTCTTAAAAAAATATTTTCGAGCTTCATGAAATTTTTTCAATGCAGTGTTTATATCAGTTAAAATAATCCCTTTTTCAATCAGATCTTCCGATAGTGATGTTACGCTAATCTTTACTTTTGACTCAAATGGCTCAAAATTTTCAAGCTTCAATTTTTCTATTTCAGTGTAGCGCCAATCCTCTTCCTTTTCCTTTGGCATTGGCATAGATTTGAATTTATCCAAAGCCTCTTTCTTTTTGTTAGCTGCAAAGCTGCTTTGAACCTGATTTAGCATTCCCATAGCATTTTTCGTAACAAGATTTTGCTTTGACATAAAAACCCCAAATTTTATCCTACAGAACCTTCCATGTTCATTGCTATCAATCTGTTTAATTCGATTGCATACTCAAGAGGCAGCTCCTTTGTGAAAGGCGCCATAAACCCGGATACTATCATAGTCATAGCCTGGTCTTGAGATAATCCCCTGCTCATTAAATAAAATAATTGCTCATCACCTATCTTACCTACAGTAGCTTCGTGCTCAATCGTGACATTTTTTTCATTTATTTCCATGTAAGGCACTGTGTCTGATGCGGATTTCTCATCCAGGATTAAAGCATCGCAGGTTACATGGCTCTTGACATTTTTGCAGCCCTCTGCAACATGAATCAATCCCCTATAGGTTGTTCTTCCTCCATCCTTGCTTACTGACTTTGAGGTTATCCTTGAAGTAGTATTTGGCGCGTAATGCAGTATTTTGCCGCCTGCATCCTGATGCTGTCCTTTGCCTGCAAAAGCCACGCTTAATATTTCTGCTTTTGCCCCCTCTCCAAGCAGATAAACGCTTGGATATTTCATCGTAATTTTGCTTCCAAGGTTGCCATCCACCCAAAAGACTGTTGCATCTTTATATGCAAAAGCCCTTTTAGTAACTAAATTATATACGTTATTACTCCAGTTCTGGATTGTTGTATATTGAATCCTTGAGCCTTCCATTGCAATTAATTCGACAACTGCGCTGTGCAGCGAATCTGAAGAATATGTTGGGGCGGTACAATTGTGTACAATTATGCCGTGGCTTACATAAGATTCATCTTCAGCAACACTGAAGTTGTAAACTTCCAAATCTGTAACATTTTCTTTTTTTATTTCGGTAATTGGCACAAATACATAATTATCAATTACATGAGAATAACTTGTTTCCTGCTTCATCAAAATACTTGCACTACCTTCATTCTGGTAATTTTCAGTTAAATCGCCTGCTTCCAAATAGTCTTCATTCAGAAGCGCAACATAATCATTCATTTCCAAGTCCTTTGCCTCTATCCATCTATATTTCCATTCTTCGTGATTAGCTTCTGTATTTTTTACTGCTAGGACAGGATGTCCGCCCGTGATTTTAATTTTATGATGAGGATTCCCAAGATAATTTATTGTACACAATACACCATTATGCTTTCTTTTCTGTGTTTTGTAAACCTCCTTATAAGAGCCTGTGTGGGTTAATACTATGTCTCCTTCTTTAATGTCCTCAATCTTTTTTGTTCCTTCAATAGTTTTTATTGGCGCGCCTTTTTCAAAACAACCCTCAATATAATGTACAGAACTTCCCGGTTCTGCAATTATTAGGGTCCTTTCGAATTGTCCCATGTTCTTGGCATTAATTCTAAAGTAAGCTTGCAAAGGCAAATCAACTTTCACGCCAGCAGGAATATAAACAAATGAGCCACCAGACCAGACTGCGCTGTTTAATGCAGCAATCTTGTTGTCATTGTATGGTATTACTGTGTTGAAGTATTTCTTCACAATCTCAGGATATTCCCTTAAGCCGCCGTCCATGTCAAGGAAAACAACTCCTTGTTTTGCCAAATCATCTCGTATTTTATGATAGACAACTTCGCTTTCATATTGAGCTCCAACTCCTCCAAGAAATTTCTGCTCAGCTTCGGGAATTCCCAGCTTATTGAATGTGTTCTTAATGTACTCGGGAACATCTTCCCATGAGTCGCTTTGCTTGTCAGTAGGCCTTAGGTAATAATAAATGTCATCAAAATTGATTATGTTAAGATTTGCTCCCCACTGCGGCATAGGCCTTCTATAGAATTCTTCCAAAGACTTTAGCCTGAATTTCAGCATCCATTCCGGCTCGTTCTTTATCTTTGATATTTGCTCGACTACTTCTTTTGACAGCCCTTTCTCTGTCTTGAACACGTACTCTTCCTTGTCATGGAATCCATATTTGCTGTAATCCTTTTCAAATACCTGTTCTGTTACTGGCGCCATTTTAATCGTTTGTTTTTATTTTTCATTAAATTATTTTTATTTGTTGTTTTTAATGTGAAATAAATGTTTTTGTTAATGTAATTTTTGCTTACCTAACGCATTACTTATGAAATATTTAAACATCGGAATTCCACTATTCTTTGAATAATGGTTTAGTGGACTAAACCAAATATCCTAAAAAATGCTTTGCATTTTTGGGACGCCAAAAATCTATGATTTTTTAGCGCATTGCTGGAATTCCGTTGACATGAGTGAGCGAGAGCGAACTCTCGCATGTCACTGCTCAAAAACCACTAGTCTATGAGCAAAATAATGAAACTTATTTTCATGCCATCAGTCTCTGACTGGCGGTTTTTGACAAATAAAATCTAATCTGCTTTAATTGTCAATAATTCTTCGTCAAAGCACACATTGCAGCTTTCCAAATCCTTTGACTGGGCTCTGTGAATGTCGCATAGAATCTGCCTTACTGTCGTAAGGTTGCTTATCCTGTACATTTCTGCAATAAGCCTTTGCTTGCTTTTTTCAGCCAAAATCCTCTCTGCGGATTTTCTTATTTCATCTGTGACAGCATCGCTGAAAACAACTTCCTTTGCCCTTTTTGAGTGCTGGTACTGGCTTATAGCTGCTTCTGTCAAGCCAAGTATCTTGGCTGTTTCCTTCTGGCTGAACTTATGCTCTTCTATGAAGATTCTGGCCAACTCTCTCCTTATAGCAGGCAGAATATACCTAACTTCTATCTCCTGAGGCATAGTCTCTCGCATACACTTAACAATTGTTAACTTATATTTAAAGTTTGTGGTGGAAAACTTGAGAATACACTGATGGATATTTCAATCCCATTACAATATGCCAGCAACAATAAAATATACTATTGCTCCAAGAATTACGCCTGCTGAAACATCGCTAAAGTCATGTTTTTTCAGGTAAATTCGCGAGTATACAATTATTATTGCCAAAATAACCAACAAAACAGAAAACAGCAATTCCTCGAGGTAATTCATTAAAACCATGCTTAAAAATGCAATTCTCGCCGAATGCAGGCTTGGGAAAGAAGAGGCATCAAGTTTCTCAATATACGATGAATGAGGATACTTAGTGGGCCTTTCCTTGAAGTAAAATGATCTTATTGCTATTGTTAATGCATATATCAAAACCAGACCAATCAATAGTTTATTGGCAATTGCCTTATTTTCAAAAATCATAAAAAACAAAACTACAATCAGATAAAACCAGATGTTTCCAAGCGAACTAAAGTCGCGAAAAAAGTCATACACATGCCTTTTTTTAAATTCCGACTCCATAAGCTAAGTTTATGCTGGTAATATAAAAATATTATTAAAAAAAGGTCTAAACCTTTATAATATCACTAAAATTAACCCCTTCAATGCGCTACATCCGCCAGGAAATTTTCAGGGAAATAGGCAAAAAAGGACAACAGCAGTTGAGAAAAAGCACTGTTGCAATAATTGGCTTGGGAGCTTTAGGCAGCAATTCTGCCGAACTTTTGGCAAGAGCAGGAATTGGCAGATTATTGTTAATTGACAGGGACATTGTTGAATTATCAAATCTTCAAAGGCAAAGCTTGTTTGAAGAAAATGACATCGGAAAGCCAAAAGCATCGCAGGCAAAAGAACATCTAAAAAAAATTAATTCAGATATAAAAATTGATTTTTTTGTTGACGATTTGGATTTTGAGAATATTGGAACAATTTTAAATGAAAAAATTAAAATTGATTTAATCCTGGATTGCACTGACAACCTGGAAACAAGGTTTTTGATTAATGATTTTTGTGTAAAAAATAAAATTTCATTTATTTATTCCTCTGCAGTCGGAAGCAAAGGCTATATTTTCAATGTAATCCAGAAAAAAACTGCCTGCTTAAGATGCTTTTTAAAAGAAGCAGCACAATTAGATACCTGCGAAACTGCTGGCGTATTGAATACAATTACAAATTTAATATCCTCACTCCAAGCAAATGAGGCAATAAAAATAATTTTGGGCAAGAATTTTGAAAAAAAACTTTTATTTTTTGATGTTTGGATTAATGAATTGTTAAAAATTAAAGTCAACAAAAACAAAGGTTGTGCCTGTTGTGTTAAAAATAATTTCGAATATTTGAGCGGGAAAAAATCCTCCAAAATGATAAAGTTGTGCGGTGACAGCATTTACCAGATAAAAGCAAAAACAATTGATAAAGCTCAATTCAACGATTTAAAAAATAAATTTAAAAAAATTGGAAAAGTTATTGATTTTGGCTATTGCATTAATTTTGGCAATAATTTGACAATTTTCAGCGATGGAAGAGCATTAATAAAAGCTAAAGACGAGAAAGAAGCTAAATCATTGTACTCAAAGTTTGTCGGAAATTGAAGATTTCCGAGCACTCGAAAACCTGCAAGGTTTTCTTTGTGTCAAAAATAAAAGATTTTTGAGCACTAGAAAATCTAAAAGATTTTCTTTGTGTCAAAAATAAAAGATTTTTGAGCACTAGAAAATCTAAAAGATTTTCTTTGTGTCAAAAATAAAAGATTTTTGAGCACTAGAAAATCTAAAAGATTTTCTTTGTGCTGGGAATCAAAGCTCTTCCTGCTTAACTGGTATATGTATCAGCTCAATCCCCAATTTTTTTGCAATATCAAAAATCCGTTCATCGCGATAAAATTCGCCATAATAAATTTTCTTAACACCTGTGTTTGCAAGCATCTTGAAGCAGCTCCAACATGGCGAAGCAGTTATGTAAACCTCAGCACTTTCTATCCCTACACCATTTTTGGCAGCTTGCAGAACTGCATTTGCCTCTGCATGTATCGTTGCAACGCAATGTCCGTCCTCCATTAAATGCCCAACTTCATCGCAATGAGGCATTCCTCTTATGCTGCCGTTGTATCCTGTCGAGAGTATAGTCTTGTCCCTTGCAATGACAGCGCCTACATGCTTCCTGTCGCAGGTGCTTCTAGTGGCAGCTTCTTTTGCGATGTTCATGAAGTATTGCTCCCAGCTTACTCTTGTCATTTTATTTGAAAATTTTTATATTGATTATCCTTAAATTATTTAATCCGTTCGCTTCGCTCACAATATCTTGTGCGCCTCGGACAATCCGCTGTTGAGCTAAATTTCTTTTGTGCTTCTCCTCGGCGCAAATGCATTAAATTAAATCATCAAAAGCGGTTTACTTTCTTCAATATTACATTAAAAAGTCGCTCTCGTGATTGTTTGAAATTTTTATGTAGTTATTACATTATTTTTTATTTCTACTATCAAATCATCAATCTTTTTATGCAATTCTTCCAATACCCCATCATTCAAAATAACTTTATAAGCCATCCCAAACGTTGTATCAAGCTGTTGATTAGCGTCATTTTTTAAATTTTCCCTTTGCTCCTGCTGTTTAAACTCTTCTAATGTTTTTGCATCCCCAAGCCTGTTTCTCTCAAGCAGTCTTCTAAATCTTAATTCAATCGGAGCATCAATTCCAACAAGAACAAACCCTTTATTTTTCATTAATTCTTTTGCCTCAAATGGGCTTCTTATGCTGTCAATCACAAAGTTTAGATTTTTATTGCTTTTCAATTGCTGCTTTATTTTATTGTTTATTTGTTCTGCTAAATAGCTTGAGCCGTATTCTTTTCTTAATTTATTTCCCAAAATAATCAAATTATTTCTAGAATGATTTACTCCTCTTTTTGTTGCCTCTTCTCTTATTGCATCAGAAAGCGAATAATAGATAAAGCCTTTTATTTTCAAGTAATTGGCTGCTTCCCCTTTGCCAGATGCGTTTTTGCCTGTTAGACCGATTATCATAAAGCGAGGATTTCACTAAGCAATAATAAACCTTTGCATTGAAATTTTTTACCTTGTGTATTTGAGGAGTCTGCCCCCCATTGGGGCAGCTCTTTGCAGGATTTCGCACTGCATCCTAAAATTTGCCAGAGCCTCTTGAGGGCTTACCAAAAGGCGCGTTTTGCCATTGCCCTCAACTGCTTCATAAAAGCCCCTCACTAAAATTTTTAATGGGTCTTCAACCAAAATTTTTAAGCCGTTTTCTATTCCAATCAACTCATAATTTATGCAGTTTGGGTCTTCAGATTTATGCTTTACTCTCATTACCTCTAAATGGTCAAAGCCAAAAATATCAGAAGGAACTTCTCTACTGTGCCCGACCTGAATGTCTACATTCAGCATCTTTCCATGATGACTATAATCAAATTTTAGGTGATAGGTTATCTTGTCTCTCTCGATTTGGAGGCTATCCCAGTCAATTTGTCCATTGCAATCGAGTCTTGCAAGATAACAGAGGGCGTGGGGCAGCAAGTCAACAGCAGGGTTTACTTTTTTACTTGAAATATAAGAAGTCATTTTTTCAACCATAAAATTACTAAATTGCATATCTGGATATTTTGTATTTACCGCCTCAACATATTTATCAAAATGCCAAACCAATGGGGTATTAACGGTTAAAACTTTTCCTTTTTCATCAGCCAATCGGAATAAATGTTCAGCCTTCTGAATATGGCTTATGGGATCGCGGTTATCCGACCACGTAATTGGCTTCTCCAAAAAAACATGGCAACCTGCGTTCAAGGCCATAATCGCATATTGATGGTGGGAATTGTTAGAAGTGGCTATAGAAACAATATCAGGATGCTCTTGCTCAATAAGCCTTTCAAGTTCGGAGTAGGGATGTGCATTATCAATTCCAAAATCCTTGCTTAATCCGGATGCAGCCTCTGAGGACGACTTCTCACTTCTTCCGAGAACCGCGACTACATGAGCCCCTGCATTATGGAATTCTCTTGCATGATATTTTCCAATGCCTCGAGCACCAAGAACAGCAACTTTTAACTTGTCTTGCATTGCCTAGGGTAATCGCTATTGATTTTTGAATCTTTTGTTAATAAGCCAGTAATATTAAGAAAATTAAATGATTAACCTATTTTTTCTGCAGTTTATCCAATTCTTCCCCAAATCTTTCCAAGTCCTCAAATTCTCTGTAAACAGAAGCGAACCTTATGTAAGCAACCTTGTCAAGGGTCTTCAGCTTTTTCATCACAAGCTCGCCGATTACCTTGCTTTCAACCTCCACAGAATCCCTCTTCCTTAGATCCGATTCAACATCGTCAACAAGCTTTTCAACTTTATCCAGGCTTATGTCCCTTTTTTCGCAGGCTTTTAAAATGCCGTCTATAAGCTTTTTTCTTCCAAACCTCTCCCTTCTGCCGTCTTTTTTTACAACTATAATATCCGCCTCTTCAACCCTTTCGTATGTTGTAAACCTTTTATTGCATTTCAGGCATTCCCTTCTTCGCCTTGTGACTTCCAGATTTTCAGTCTCTCTTGTATCGATGACTTGGGTTTCTTCATAATTGCAGTAAGGGCATTTCATATTAGGGCTGACAATAATCAAACAGATATAAAGGTTGTGGAATCAATAATTATTTAAAACAACCAAAAATTCAAAATAAAAAATGTCATCTAAAAAAATCAATGTCGGCGGGCAGGCTGTTATAGAAGGCGTACTGATAAGGGGCCCGGGCAAATATGTTGTTGCCGTAAGAAAGGGCAAAAAAATAATAACAAAAAAAGGCGCAATCCCGAAGAAGAAATACGCTTTTCTCAAAATGCCTTTTATCCGCGGCTTTGTCAATCTCGCTGATATGCTGGTTATAGGGGTAAAAGCCTTAATGTGGTCAGCTGAGCAGGCAGCTCCCAAGGAAGAAAAGATAGGCAAAAATGAATTGGCAGCGACTATTATTTTCTCAGCCGCGTTGGTAATCTTGTTTTTTGTGGCATTGCCGTATTTTCTGGCAAATCTTGTTGGAGTTTATGAAGAAAAAAATCCCTTATTTTTTAACATTGTGGACGGCATTATACGAATATCAATTTTTTTAATATATATCCTTGCGATTTCATTCATGAAAGACGTAAAAATATTGTTCCAGTATCACGGGGCAGAGCACAAGGCAATCCATTGCTATGAAAAAGGGAGCAAGTTAAGCATAGAAAACGTAAAAAAGTTCACGACACTGCACCCAAGATGCGGCACATCCTTCTTGTTGATAGTCTTTGTTGTGGGCATATTTGTTTTTTCTTTGTTGCCTTCAATAATAATGCTCTACAAACCTGATTTTATGGGGCTTAATCCATGGCTCAGAAAAGGAATTTTATTTCCAGTAAGGCTTTTGCTGATTCCATTTATTGCAGGAATCTCATATGAGATCTTGAAAATCAGCGATAAATACCAGAAAAATTTTTTGTTTAAAGCAATCTCTATGCCCGGATTATTGCTTCAGAAGGTAACCACAAAAGAGCCGAATAAAAAGCAAATAGAAGTGGCTATCCATTCTTTAAAAAAATTATTAGAAATTGAAAAAAAGTAAAAATAAAAAAAAGAAAGAATTTATCTTCTCTTCTTTCTTCTTCCGCCTCTTGACATCTTGGCGCATGATACGTCGCCGCTCTTGTCGATGAAGTACAGATAGCCTGACTTTTTCTTGACGCCAGCTTTTGCCACAACTTCAACTTTGGCTTTTCCTTTCTTTCTGCCGCCTCTTGACATCTTGGCTCTGGCTACATTTCCCTTCTTGTCCACAAAATAAAGGTAGCCTGCCTGTTTCTTCACGCCAACTTTTGCTACTTTTTCTGCCATTTGCATAACCTCCTCTTGTTTTTATTTTAAGACGATATATTACACCCCACGTCTTAAGCATCGAATACAAAATCGAGCATATATATAAATATTTCGTTTTTACGACGAATAAATGCTATTGAGTCAGACTTCCAGCACTATAAACACCAAATATTTATAAATGAGCAATCAAATTAAATAAAAATGGCAAATGCTTTTTCGAGAAGCTGGGAAATCACAAAATTAAGCTTTAATGTAATGAGGCAGGATAATGAGCTATTGCTGTTTCCATTATTAGCCGGGGTTTTTTCTTTGCTGTTTATTGCAGCTGTGCTTTTTCCAACTATTATTGCCGCAATTTTAAAGGGCACCGGCGCATTTTATTTTGGAGCGTTGGATTATGTTTTGCTGTTTATTGTTTATTTCGGATTGACTTTTATTGCAACTTTTTTTAATGTATGCGTTGTCTACACCACCAAAGTGAGGTTCAATGGCGGAAATGCGACTTTTGCAGAAAGCATAAAGTTTGCTGTCTCAAGAATTCACTTAATTTTTTATTGGAGTCTGATTTCAGCAACAGTCGGCTTGATTCTCAGAATAATTGACAGAATGGCTGCAAGAACAGGCAGGGCCGGACAATTAATCGCAAGCATAGCCGCCTCTTTTTTGGGAATGGCATGGAGCATAGTCACGGTATTTGTTGTTCCTAGCATGGTATATCACAACCTAGGTCCTGTGGAAGCGATTAAAAAATCCGCAATCACTTTCAAAAAAACATGGGGTGAAAGCCTTGTAAGGTATTTTGGATTGGGATTGGTTGAATTTTTGTTTATAATAGCGGGCATAATTCTGGCAATACCCCTAATCTTTCTGGCTTTAGGCTTTGGAGTTTATGGAATCCTAGCAGTTGTTATTCTGGTTATTGCATATTTGGTTATGGTTGGCATTGTCTTCAGTGTTGCCAACACCATATTTAACACTGCATTGTATGTTTATGCAGACACCAGCAAAATACCAAAAGGATATGGCAAGGACGTTATGATAAATGCTTTCAGAAGCAGAAAATCCAAAATCATTGGGTAATTTTACAATTCATCAATCCTCTTCAGGTACTCCTTAACCCTTGAATTAATGCTCATCAATAAAATTTTTTCAATCTTTTCTTCAAAAACCTCATTTAAATTGCTGAATTCATTTATTCTATAGCCATTAAGCCTTTTCTCAATCAATAGTAAATCCTTCAACCTTTTCAACTGCCTTCTTATGTTTGAAGACGCAATTCCAAGCATTGCCAATTTTAACCTTTTTCTTTCTTCAATAACGCTTGCACATATTTCATCACTTGTCAATTGCTTTTGCTCTTTTTTCGCTTTTATTAAGATGCTTAAAATGTCAACAATCACGTCTCTTGAATCACCTGGCTGCAGCAAGCCGATAGATAAGCAAAGTTTTCTAACAAGCTCCCTTTCGCTCAAGTTTGCTGGCTTTTCATATCTTCTTAGAGTAATCTCTGATAAAGGAATGTCTTTTGATATTGTTTTCTGCTTAACCATGCTAAAAGAATTTAAGAATTAAGATGTATATATAAGTTTTGATTAAATTTATTTACGCAGTAACACCATTATTATTTGTGTTGTAAAAGGTAATAGTCAGTGCTATCTATGTTTATACCATGGACGTATAAAACATCACTTCCTAATGTACCCCCTCCTACTAATGTGCCTCTTCTTCCTAATGTACCTCTTAAAGTAATGGGTTTTGATTCGCCTGCAAGTATTTTTCCTTTAATCTCTTCAAATACTTCTTCTATCTTTTCTGGGTATATCTTATTTGGTGGTCTGAAACTAAACATACCTGAATCAATTCCGCTTGAAAATGCTTTTAAGAAAACATCACCTTCTCTTAACCCTACTTCCAATCCTCCATATATTGTGTGATGAACAAACACAGGCGTTGCTGATGTTTCTACATTTTCACCTGAATGATGCTTATATTGACCAGCCGAAATTTTTTGGTATGCGGCAGGAGGAGGCATTGGCTCTCTGATTTTTCCAGCAATTTCATCAGCTGTTAGATAGGCAAGACCTGGCGCTAATAATCCTACCATAAGTATTTTATCGAATTTATTAAGCATTTTAAATTAAAATACTGCTAAAATATTAGACTTTATTAAATTTTCGTATCATTTCTTACCTAAACTCAAAATCTCATCCTTATTCAGCAAAGCCAATCCAGCCTTTTTGCCCATAATCTGCACTTCTATAATTTTCTGCGGATTTTCCAAGTCAACCTTTAGCTTGTCAACAATTTCTGTCAATTTGATTATCAATTCTGTGGAGTGTATCTGCTCAAAATGTCTTTTGTGCAAGTCCATTTTCCATTTCTCTGTTTTCTTTATGCCCTTTTGCAGCTTTTTGATTTCTTTCTGCATTGTACTTATATTTGCTGCAACCCATTTATCAATAGGCACCCAATATGCTGTATGCTCAAACATGCCCTTTTTGCTTTTTAATTTGCTCAAGTTCTTAACAACTTTTCTAGCATTTCCAACTCTAAGCTTGAAAACTCCATCTGTATCAGACTTCAAGAACTTTGCTTTCTGCTTTATCGCTTTCAAAGCCTTCTCCACTTCTTCTTTTGCGCTTCCAGCATGGCTCGGATCATGCGTTACTAGAAGATTTGCATCAGCCATATTATCACCCTCACAAAAAAGCTTTAAAATTTGGTTGTATAAATAGTTTTCTGTAACAAATCCCAAAAGAGAAAGTTTTAAATATATGTACACATACACATACACATACACAGATTAAGGAATGGGAACAAAAACAATATCCATAATGGACGATGTATATGAGCTTTTGGTTAGAAATAAAAAATCTAAAGAAAGCTTTTCGGAAGAGCTTAGAAGGATTGTGCCTAAAAAAGGCAACATAATGGAATGCGCGGGCTTATGGGCGCATATGAGCGACAAAGAAGCAGAGGATATTAAAAAAACTATAGATGATTTTGGCAGGAAATTTACTAAATCCCTTCTGAAGAGGACAAGCGGAATATGAGATGCCTAGACACCACATTTTTAATAGATTTTCTGAAAAATGACAAGTCTGCAGTTGACAAAGCCTCTGAAATAAAAGACGATACTCTTGCCACAACAAGTATTAATATTTTTGAGGTTTTGCTTGGAATCTATAGGAAAAAAGAGCCTGCGCGTGACGAAACGGAAAAATTCATCAAATTAATAGGTAATTTTGATATATTGCATTTTGATATGGAATCATCCTTTATAGCTTCAAAAATAACAGCAGACTTAATAAGGCAAGGGAGGGAAATTGATGCAATGGATTGCCTGACTGCAGGAGCAATGCTATCCAAAAATTGCAGTACTATAGTAACCAGAAATAAAGAGCATTTCCAAAGAATAAAAGGTGTTAAGGTTGAAGGATACTAGGATGGAAGTATTGTTAAATGGGGGTTATATTCAATCAGAAATTGACCCTAAAATGTTTATAACTAAGGTGTATAAATAGTTTTCTATAATATCGTTCCTAAGTAGAATACCCCATCAGCCATTTTGTAGCCTAATCTTTTGAATTGTTCAAAATATTTTGAATTAGTAGCCTCCTCCAAAGTGCTTTCTCTAATTTTAACTTCTCCATTCTGAAAAGGTAATTTATTTTGTTGAAAGTAGTCTTTTAATCTTTCTTGCGATATTGTAGCATAGTAAAGAGTATTCTTACTATATTGTTTTGGGGTATGTTCAACTGCAAAATATTTAATATCTTTTTTAGTTGTATGTGGCTTCATTTTTCTACACTTTCTCCAAAAATATCTCAAACTCTTTTCCCTTTACTTTTTCCTTGCTTGTAAAGGCATGTTTCTTGCTTGGCTCTAATTCAGAAATTCTAAACTGAGAAGCGCCAACTTTTTCTTTTATAACTAAATTCCACTCCTTCAGCATCTCTTTTAATTCATCATCAGTCTTAATGAATAAGGAAATGCTGTCGGATTTCTGCAAGCCGGCTTTTTTTCTTAATGCCTGCACCCTTCTCATTATTTCTCTTGCAAAGCCCTCTGCTTCAAGTTCGTCTGTTATTTCCCTGTTCAAATAAATAAAACCTTGCTTAAAAGCCCCTTCTTCATAAGGCAAAGGAACTTCCCTTGCGACAATCAAATGCTCTTTTGTGATGCTTACTGTCTCGCCGTACGCATCAAAAGAATACTTGCCCTTTTCCTGTATCTGCCTCATCACGGTTTCCGGGCTGTCTATTGTAAGCTGGGCTATTATCAAAGGCGCTTTGTCTTCAAATTCAGGCCCTATTTTTGAATAGTCAGCCTTTATCTTTATTTTGACATTAGGCATTGACTCAACAATTTTTACTCCTTTAACATTTATCTGTTTTTTAATCACATCCTTGAGCCTTTCAGCTGCGTTCACCACATACGTGTCTTTTGCAGCTATGACAATCTCTTTCAAAGGCCATCTTACGCCAAGCTGTATTTTTTCCCTCACAGCAAGAGCGCTCTGAACAATATCGCTTACTGCCAGCATTGACTCTTCAAGCTCTTCATCAATCAGCTCTTCATTGCATTTTGGCCACTCAAACAAATGAATGCTCTCTTCTTTCAGCTTGAATTCGTGCCTTAGGTTTTGGTACATCATTTCTGTTATAAAAGGCGCAACTGATGCAAATAACTTTAATGTGTCCAATAATACATTAAACACAGCATAAAGCACAACCTTTTTTTCTTCATCGCTGCCCATTGATGCCTTGTCTCTTGTCAGCTGGATGTAAGTCCTGCTCAACTCCAAAAATAATTCCTCAACTTTCCATGGAATCTCGTTCAGCTTGTACTCCTCAAACAATTCCGTGACTTTTTTTATTGTTGAATTTGACTTTGAGAAGATGTATTTTTCCTCAACATCAAATTTCTGCCTGTTTAAATCGCTTGGATTCACTTTAAGGTTTTTAGCCATTTCAATTACAAATTTGTGCAAATTCCAAAGCACTGTCAAGTTTTTGTGCTTGACTTTCATGTCGTCAAAGTTGTAATTAATGTCAACTCCTGGAGATGTGCCGCCTATCATGTAATATCTTAAAGTGTCTGCTCCATATTCCATTATAACTTCCTGCGGCAGAATATAGTTGCCAAGAGATTTGCTCATCTTTCTGCCTTGTGCATCGTTGATGAATCCGTGCACATAGCAAGCTTTAAACGATGTTTTCCTAAAAGCCAGCATTGAGCAAACCATCAAAACATTAAACCACCCCCTATACTGGTCGATGCCCTCTAGAATAAAATCAGCTGGGAACATCTGCTCAAACAACTCTGTTTCCTGTGGAAAATTCAAGCAAATCCACGACGCGCACCCTGGATCAATCCATACGTCCATAACATCAGAAATTCTTGTTTTTACCCCGCCGCACTTGCATGGATAAGTTACCTCATCTATCCATGGCTTGTGAAGTCTATCAGGCAAATTTCCGGCTGCTTTTCTTATTTCCTGCCGAGATGCTAAAATATCAAAATCTTTGCATTTATCGCATCGCCACAATGGCAAAGGGGTTCCCCAAAATCTTTGCTTTGTTATTGAATTATCCCTCAAATTTCTTAGCCAAGAATCAAAAGCGTTAAAGCTAGCTTTCGGTATCCATTTGATTTGCTCATTCTCCTTAAGCATGTCATTTTTCAAATCTTCAACCTTGAAGAACCATTGCTTTGTTGCTCTGAAAATTACAGGATTCTGGCATCTCCAGCAATGGGCATAGTCATGCTCCAAGGTTGTTTCCATAACTAAAGTATTGTTCTTTTTGAATTGCTCAGTAAATTTTGAGTCATCTTTTTTGGCTGTCAATCCGGCAAATATGCCCATCTCTTTTGGAAAAATGCCCCGCTCATCGAGGTTATTGAATGGAGGCAATCCGTTTCTATGCCCAATCTCATAATCCTCTGGGCCGCATCCAGGCGCTGTATGCACTAAGCCTGTGCCTGAAGATGTATCTACATATTCAGACGATAAAACAATAGTGTGTGTTTTCTTTGCTTCTTGTTTTATTTTGCCATAAATATCGCTTAATTCTTCATACAAGGGCGGTATGTATTCAATTCCTTCCAGCTTTTGTCCTTCAAATTCTTCAATAATATCAAAATTCTTGCCAAGCAAATCTGAAATAACTTTTTTTGCCAAATCTTTAGCAATTATCCAGTATTCATTGTCTACTTTTGCTTTTACATAAATAACATTTGGATTTGCCATAACTGCCAAGTTAAATGGAATTGTCCAGGGAGTTGTTGTCCATACTAGAAGATATTCATTAGCCGCATCTTTTAACTTAAATTTAAGGTATATTGAATTGTCGGTTATTTCTTTATAGTTTAATTCGTGCTTTGCCAAGGCAGTTTCGCAATTTGGGCACCAAGTTATTGTCCTGAATCCCTCATAAAGCCTTTTTTGCTCATGGACTTTCTTTATAAGCCACCATATAGCCTCGATGCTCTCTGGGACTATTGGCTTGTAAGCATTGTCAAAATCCATCCATGCCCCCAGCCTTCGAAAATCCTTGTTCATCGAAACCATAGACTCAATTGCAAACTCCATGCACTCATTGACAAATCTTGCCACTCCAAACTTCAGAATGCCGTCTTTGGTTTCGAGGTTGAATTTTTTCATTACCTGATGCTCGATTGGCATTCCATGCATGTCATATCCAGCCCTGTCCCACACATCAAAGCCCTGCATTCTTTTGCACCTTAAAACACAATCTTTCAATGCCTTGTTCCAAGCAGTTCCAAGATGAACTTTTCCTGATGTGTACGGCGGCCCATCTAAGAAATAGAATTTTTGTTTGCCTTTGTTCTTCTCTTTAGCCTTTTCATAAATAGCGTGCTTTTTCCAGAATTCAAGTATTTCCGGCTCTTGTTTTGTTGCTTCGTAGTTTGGCAGCATTTTATTTGAAAGTTTTATAATTTTATTTTAATTTCAATCCGTCCCTTCGGGACAAACATTTGTGCTCGGCATTTCTCCGATTGCCATCTCAAAAATCAAAGATTTTTGATGATGATCGAAAATCGCTTTGCGATTTATCGACACATCGAAATGCCTCGCCTATACATAGCATTAAACATCGAAAATCGTAGATTTTCGAGTGTGATCGGAAATGCTTTGCATTTACCGACACATTAAAAGCGGATTACTTTCAGTGGCATGCGAGTGAGCGAAGTGAACTCGCTCACAGGTCACTGCTTTAAAGCTGAAAGTCGCTCTCGTGTTTTTGAATTTTTTATGTAGTTATTGAATTTTTTATTGGTTTATTGTAGTTTTTATCCTATATTTTTAAACCTTTTCAGGGTTTTTATATGTTTTCTAGTCATTTTCAAAAATAATCTTATTGTTGATATTAAAACATTTTTTTGCTTTTTATGGATTGAATGAAGTTTGTTGATGTGCTTAGCGTACTTCTCGTCAATCATCAATTTGTTATCCAAGCTTTTTGGCAACAGGTTTGAGTGGTGTTTTTTAATTTTATCAAGCTTTGTTTTAAAGTCGTTCAACTCATTTATAATGCTGTCAATTTTTGTTTCATTGTTGTATAAAAATAAGTTAAAAACATTTTTTATTGGTTTTAAGTCATTTATATCCGCATTTTTTAGAAGATTAAGATTGAAATGAAGGCTGTGCAGCTTGTCATTAATCATCTTTTTCTCTCTTATTTCTGACGCCAAATTCCTTATTTTCATCAGTAAGCTTAAGTCCTCAACTTGCTTCAGCGCGTCTTTGTCAAAGCTCATTGACTCTTTTTCAAGGTCGTCAAAAACTTTTGAAAATTCATTTAAACTTGTAAGCTCTTTCTTTAGCGAATACAAGTCAATTACTTTTTCTTCTGAAGAGCCTCTTAGCTTGTCTATGTAATATCCAATGTCATTTCTTTCCATCTTTTTTTACTTTCTCAATTGTAACTCTAACTATATCATTCTCCTTTAATTCAAGAAACTTGATTACTTCAAGAGGTATGTTTATCCCAAGGCTTGTGCCAGTCTTCCTTATATGCTTTAGAAACTCCTCTTTCTGCTTCATATTATTAAATAATATTTAATAAGATAAAGAGTATTTAAAGGTTGCGGTATTTTTTGATGTCAAAAGAATTAATGTTTATTGGGAGAAGTATTAATTAACTTGACGACTTCTTTGAGGCACGCTTCCTTCAGATTTCTTGGCGTATTTTTTATCGTTCAGTGCTTGATTGTAAATTGTATATGCATTAATAATATTACTGCCTACTGTTGTCAAAGCAAAAATCAGGCGTTTATCTTCTGTCATACTTCGTGCTTGAAAAAATTGCTGCTGAGCATCTTCATATCTTCTAGTCAACATATAACTTATGCCTCGTTTGATGTAGTTGTTCAAATCATCCTTGTATTTATATTGCTTTGTTAATCCATGCACTGGCGGTGCGCCAGGTAATATTCCGGCAAAATCTTTGCATTGGGATAGAATTTCTGCTAAACTTTTAGCTATGTAAGGAAATTCTTCACTTGCCCTAATTCTATTTAATAGATAATCAGTAAGCTCTGATTTTATTCTAATCAACCCTTCCTTTAGTCTGGGAAGTGAATCTTCAGACAGTTTATCGTGGGATCTATCAACTCCAAACTGATAGGAGTGATAAAAAACTGGTGAAAGTTCTAATATTTCGTCATAAGCCCCTTCTATTCCCTTAAGTACACCATCGATACCGAGAATAGGGTCAAGAATTTGACCTTCGTTTGGATAACGATCTATAATTGAAGATAATTTAGTAACGCTCTTTCTTACTGCTGGAGATGTCTTTTTATCTAAAAAATCAGCAAGGCTTGCCATGACTTCCAAATTCTTTTAAATTAAATATTTAAACCTTTTCTTTTTAATTTTGAACAAGTGAAAATTCTAGAAAAACCCTTCCAGCTTAGTCTGCTCCTTTATCTCGAGCAAATCTTCCTTTTTGTAGCCTAAAACATTAAATATCCTTTCAACAGATGGAATAACCTGATTGTTAATATAATAGTCAGCGTCGTAATCAGTGTCTTTTATCTCATCAGGAAGTTTAACCCTATTCCTTATTATGTCATTTCCCTGGGTTACTACATACTTAATTATCGAGCCAGGGCTTATCTGCCTTCCCTGGTTTATGAGTCTTTGCGCAGCAGCAACATGGGGGCCTTTGTTGGCATAATCCAAAATATCTTTTTGCAATTGCGTGTGTATCACAACCTTTTCAATTGGCACTCTTTTGTTTCTTAAATCATTAATTACATTTTTAACATATTCAAGCGCTTTCCCGGTATTATTTTCCCTCAAGATTATACCCAAAACATTTTCCTGAACATCTTTTGCAATTAGCGACCAGTTGCGCCTTACTGTTTCAAAGCCCTTGATTTTTAATGTGCCTGCTTCTGATATTAATGCATATTTTTTCTTTGCGCCGAAAGGGCCTATCTTAGCAGACACAAAAATTCCTGCAGGGTAAAATCCCTCATATTCAAGCTCCATCAGCCCGGGCAGCTCCAGATTTATGGACTCGGCAAAGTTTTCTGCATCATTTTTTGATTTTCCGTCTAACGTGAGGAAAACGCTGTCAGTGTCGCTGTACAGGACAAAAAAGCCTGCTTTTTGCGCCTTGTCAATTACTTTATGAATATAATACCTGCCCCACGCAGTTATGCTCCTCGCGCATTCTAATGAGTACCACCTTGCGCCGAAAAAGCCAAGGTAGCCGTAGAATGAGTTAGCCAAAAGCTTCAGGCTGTTCTGCCTTGCGTCGAGAAATGTGAATTTTTCAGGGACATGTGAGCGAGTGTCCCGCTCACTCGCATTCATCCGCTCTTCCTTGATTATCTCCTTTATGCGCATCCTTCTTGTTATCAGGTCCTCTATCAATATCGGTATAAAGCCTTTTCTTTTTGTGCAGAACCCATGCTTTTCATTATCATCAGGGGCAATTTTTGCTGTCTCCTCGCAGCAAGCGCAGTCAATTGTATCATGCCCTATGTTATGCGAGCTTATGATAGTCGGATAAAGGCTCCTGAAGTCAAAAACAACAATGTCCTTGTAAAGGCCCGGCTTCGGCTCGTAGACAAAAGCGCCCTGGTAAGTGCTGAGCCTTCTTCTCTGCACATCGTCATAGCCTGGCTTGTTTGGCGCTATTTCATTGAATTGCTGCGCCTGCTTCATTATGTACCATTCGACAAGCTGCGAAAAGCCCATCCTGGTGGCATCATAAATTGGAATTCCGACTATCTTTACAATCTCTGTCAAAGTCGGCAGCATTTTCACAGCCAGGTTGTATGTCAAAAGCGAGTCGTTAAGATTGTATTCGCAAAACTTTTCAAGCTTCTCATGGCTGTTGTCCCAGATGTCCGGCAATTCTGCAAGAGAAATATCATGCTTTTTTTCGTCAAGCAGCTCGCTTGCAACGGCATTCAAGTCATAAGTGTATGTTTCAAGAGTGCCCCCAATAACCTTCTTTATGAACTTGAAGATGTCAAGATGAGTTATCCCGTTTATTGCCACAGTTGTTTCCCTGCCGCTCTTAACCCTTAACTCAGAATAGTCCAAGCCGATATCAAGCTTAATCTTGTGCTTGTCAGCCCTTGTTTTTATGTAAGGCAAATCAAACCCGTCGGAAAAATATCCTGTTAATATGTCAGGCTTGTAATCCTCAATAGTCTCCTTGAATTTTTCAATCAGCCCAGATTCGCTGTCGATAAATTCTATGTAATCTAAATCGGTTTTGAATTTTTTCCACACAAAAACTTTTCTGATATTCTCTCCGTAGAATGAAAGCATTATAATCGGGTTTTTCTCAGCGTCTATTGCGGCGTCAAATGGGCTGTATGTTTAGATCGGAAGAGCACAAGTCTGAACTCCAAGCAGAACGGCATACGAGACACCGGTGTGACTGTATGTCAGACGTGTGCTCTTCAGATATAAAACTACAACCCATTTGACGTCGCAATAG
>Ga0082335_1003393_pt1 | contig 26358 bp, 20 predicted proteins | sample Subgrocontami58m_FD_72375 | JGI IMG/M metagenome (GOLD analysis project Ga0082335, IMG submission 72375) | Subsurface groundwater microbial communities from S. Glens Falls, New York, USA - GMW37 contaminated, 5.8 m (SPADES assembly) (version 2) ...
AAACGAGGAATGATATGGATATGCGTGTGAAAAATCGCCTGGCCTGATCCTTGACCGATATTGCACATGAGATTGCAAGCCTCGGCCCCCACCGACTTCATCACTCCTTTGCTTATTTTTGCCACGACAGTCATCACAGCCTCACGATCTTCCGCATTCATTTCCAAAAAAGTTTCTGAATGTGTTTTAGGAACAACAAGGGTGTGGCCTGGGTTGACCGGATGAATATCTAAAAAAGCCAAAACCCTCTCATCTTCGTACACTTTGTAGCAGGGAATATCCCCGGAAATAATTTTGCAAAAAAGACAGTCGGACATAAAACATCAAACGTAACGAATAAGCAAGTAAAAAATCCAGGGGGTGAGGAAACCGAATAAGACAAACCATACGCGCAGCATTCCCACATCCTCCCCTACCACCCAGCACAAAATCCCAGCCAAAAACGAGAAAAAACCGCAAAGGATATAAGAAAACCAAGGTCGCTCCTTAAAAGAGTCTACCTTGCTTCCCCAGAGGGCACCAGAAAAAATACCCACAAGCAAAAAAAGGTGAACCGAAAGATAACGCGAGACAAATCCCGGCCGCAGTGCATCTAAAATCCAAAACACGATATAGCTCACGAGGCTTGTAAAAAAGAGAGTACGCACTAATCGTTCGATAGCAAAATTTCGTTTATGGAAAAACATAAGATTGAAAAAATTGCCAAAAAGAAACCCACGTTAGAGGATCGCGCGTCCATGTCATGCGAATCTTCCCCACATCCACTGATCCTTCTTGTTCTAAAATTCCCGGCAAAGAGAACACAAATTTCCAAGCATCTTGTTCTTGAGTCAAAATCGAGGCATTAAAATTCACTTCCGCAACCCACCAATTTCCCTCTTGTCTTGGAGGAACATACGTGGCTAAAATATAATCTACTCCCAACGACACTAAATCTGTTTGAGCGGTAAGAGGGATGGGATCGGGTTGAAAAAAAGTATTGGCAGATGTCGCGATCATCCCATCACTTTGTATTTCTATATCTCCCAAAGGTATGGAAAGTATTGCAAGCCCTGGTTGTGTGATTTTTTGAGCAACCGTTTCAAAAGGGGTAGTCACCGACACTGTTTGCTCTCCGATCTGCACATCTTGAACGCCCTCTGCATGTCGTGTTTGAAAAGAAAACTGTTTTGCATTGGTCACGAGCTGTGCTCCCAAAGGAACATCCCGATACCCAACCTCATCAGCAACAAACAGCGAACGAACAAACGCCCATTTCTGTTGTGAAGTGGTGATCGAACGAAAAAAAATATCTCGCCCCACATTGAGTTCTATTTGATACACGCCTTCGGGCAAATCCGAAACACTGATAATAATCGTCTGTAAAACAGAAGGAAGTGCGGTCGCCTCAATCACTCCATCATCCACCATTCTTGCTTCTGCAACAGCTTGATCCTTCTCATTGAACACAAGAATCTGTACAGGATCATCTCCCTCTTCCCTATTCATATCCATGTACGTAAAGGAAAAAGAAAGCGTTTCCTCTTTCACATACGTTTTGATCGTATGATGTCCACGAAAACTTAAAGCCGTAGTTTTGATAATAGAAGAAGGAATGTAAAACGTGGGTTGATACGGAACTGACCAATCGTCATGATAGGTTGCCACCTGTTCCACAGCAGGTGGAGACGCAAAAAAATCTTCCAAAGAAGAATACGTTGAATCGCGTTGCAATAACAAGCGATCCCCTTCTTGAATCCGCGTCCATGAAAATTGATCCAATAACAAATTTTGCAAAGGATGAAGATTAAACGCTTCATTGTCTGCCGAAACCAATCCTCCAAACTCAATAAGAGGAATGGATGTATTCTTAAACCAAATCTCGGCCGTGATAGTTTCAAAAGATCGATGAGGATGGACAAAAAGATACACGGGATCTCCGGTCAATGATTGCACCATATCGCCTTGAGCATCTTTGTGTGGTAAAGAAGCGCGTGATCCGGGCAAAAGATCATCCAAAAAAGGCGAGGGTTTGCCCATAATTTTTTCCACGACAAAAACTCCGCTCGGTACAAACTCTTGCCAAACGAGCCATGCTCCCAGAGCAAAGGGAGCTAAGATAATCAGTCCTTGAACAAAACGAAAAAAAATACGCGTATTCACAGAGAATAAAAATGATACAAAGACTCTTCGTAAAAAGTTTCTACAAGTTCGATTTGAAGCCCGCGCTCTTTGAGTTTGATGGTATTCAAATACTCTATGTCTTCTTCTGGAAGCGTAATTCCGTAATAATAAACCGAGCTGTGTAAGTTCAGTCGAGGCAAGAGATCATAAGTGACGTCACTGCGTAGTGGATACACAACATGACGATAAGGAAAGAAAATTTTGTCTGCGCGATCTACAACAATCACGGCTTCTGTATCGGTGATACCAAGCACATATTCCCGCACTTGTGCATCTTCCTTCCATGTAGACGCTACACGAAAGAGCCCGTCGTCCCCACGGAAAAAAACCGTATACGTGTTGAGAAGAACACACGCTGTAAGAAAAAATACGACTGTGGCTTTTTTAAGCCACCCCGTATTGGCATGCCGCGCGAACCAATCAATAAATAAAGCGATAAGTGGGGTACTGAGCACAAATATCGGCAACCAGTAACGGACATAGGAATTGGCAATCGTGATTTGCGTAGGATCTGGATTATCATAAAACGTCCAGCTGCCATAGAGGAGTGCAAGCCAAGATCCGACAAAAAGAAAAAGCAAACCATAGGTGCTATACCGTTGCCGACGCTCAGGAGAGCGATGTTGACGCGGGAAAAATAGAAGAACAAATCCGCCCAAGCCTAGCACGGTCAGCCACCAAAATAATTGCAAACCATACTGCCACACATGGGCGATCACACTCCACAGATGCATCCCAAAAGGAAATATCCAGGTGACTGGAGGAGTTGTGCTGAAACGTTCCCACGCGGAAAGAGAAACAGACGTTGTTTCAAAAGCTGAGGTTGTTGTCTCACCCAAGGTATATCCTGTGGCAAACCAAAGTCCATAAGTCCAATATTGAAACAGAAGAAGCGGTACGAGACCGCAGAGGATCCATCCAAAGAGCAGAGCGGCCAGATCTTTCCATTTCCATGCGTGACGAAATGAGAGAGCAAGAAGTCCAAGTACACCCGCAATCCAAAAAAACTCGGAAGGTCGCACAAAAAAACAAAGTCCCAAAAAAATTCCGGCAAAAAAGAAATCAAAAAAAGGCGTGGAGAAAAAAGAAAATCTTGAAATGGGAAGGTGTGGAGCGATTTTTTCTCGCCAAGGTCGGACGATTAAAAATAAGAAGGCAAATATGAGCAGGCTCACACATAAAACATTAGGCATGAGACTACGAGCAGAGTAATACCACCAAGCCGGATGAAGGGCGAGAAGAAGTGCGGCATAAAACGCCACGGTTTGATCAAAACATTTGCGAACGATGAAGTACCAAGCAAGGACAGCGAGAAGAGCAATGAAGGGAGTCAACCATATAAGCCAAGCAGACCCAAGAATCTTGATCACCCATCCATACAAAACCGGAAGTCCTAAAAAACCTGCGGGAACCAAACGACCATCCTCTGAAAGAATGCTGCGAGGATGAATGAGATCATCGAATGTCGCGGAGAGACTGTCAAAAGAAAACACATGTCCAGTTGTGGCAAACGTCTCGGCAAAAAAAGCATTCGCGGTTTCATCGGGCGACACATACATGCCTTGATGACGTAGAAGAATGCCTGTACCAAAAAAGGCGATCAATAAAAATCCTGTGATCCAGAGGGCTTCTTTTTTTTGTGAAAAAAGTGGACGCATGAAAAAAAAATTAAATTATCACCGAGAGACGCACACCAGTGTCCTCAACCCGAACATGAGAAACGATCCCGCCGAGGCCAGCCCGACGATCGCCACGGCGCCAACACGCGAAAGGCACATTGATGACGGAGGAAGAAAAAAAAGCTCCTGTAAGATAACAATAACTTTCAGTGTTTGTAGGGTTCAATACATCATCAAGGGGTTTTCCTGTTTCAGAAAGGTGGATTATAAAAGCCATGATCCAATCTTCAGGAGTCATGCCGGATTCTTGAAAGTAAGAAGAATTTGGATCATCTTGAGCGTTTTGAAGAATAGAAAGATATTTATTGGCAGATTGACCTGCTTCAAGAGGAGCACGAGAGATTTCTTCTCCTTTGGGTGTTCCTTGGCCTTTACGGGGAATAGGAGCAAAACCAAGGGAATCTAGGTTTGTGGGGTCAGAGGATTGGAGAAGATGAATAGTCCAACCCTTCCATTCATTGTCACTCGTCCAACCATCGTCACCCCGGGTTTGACCCGGGGTCTTTTGTTCCTTAAGTATCTCCATCTTTGTCTTCCCCCCATGTCCCTCCTTTGTAAAAGACTGTGGCTCATAAACAAGCTTTGGAGAATCTCCGGTGTCCGCTCCTTGATAGTCTTCCGATATCCAGAGAGGATTATCAGTATCAAGATCAAAGGTGGGATTATTCTTCTTGTACTTAATGAGGAATTGTTTGAGGGTTTCTCGAAGGGAGTCGAGGCTCATGCCAAAGGGAACAAGGAGGAGTTTGGTAAAGCCTTGATCATGTTTGGTAAAGAGTTCTCCGCGGCGTTCAAAGAGACGGATGGCTATTTGTTCCAAAGTGGGGATGGGGTACTCGTTTCCGTCTATGCCTGTAATCACTCCTTCTTTAAGAATGCCTACTTGTTCAAGGAGAGCGACTTGGGAGGTGTATTGCTTTTCAAGATGATAAAACTCTTGTGCATATTCGAGAGCTTCAGAGAGTTTTTCTTTCATGGGTTCTTTGTTTTTAAGAAGATACTCAAAGCGTTCGAGAAGAATGGCAAGTCGCTCGAGGTCTGGAGTGGAGAGTTTCTTTGCAGCTTCTTGAAGATCTTGAGGTTTAGCGAGAGATTCTCTCGGGATGTTGTGAGCTTTTGCAAAATCAATAATTTCTTGTCGGAGAGTTTCAAAATGTTCACGATGTTGCTCGGGCAAAGAATCGCGGACGCTGGAAACAGAATCCATGATGGCTTCGTGGAGCGTGGTGGATGAAATAGGTTCAGGAGACAGAGTCCCCCTTCGTCCCGCCGTTGGCGGGACTTCGGAGGGACAGTTTTCACTTTTTGTGAAAACTGATGGATGAGAAAAAAGAGACATAACATCTCCCTACAGAGAATAGGTAAATAAACTGATAATCGCAAACACAATAGCCAAAGAAAATGTACCAATGGAAAAAGGAATAAACAGATCAATCCCCGCCCAGACGGCAATAAGAAGAAGTGCAACCCCAATGACTTGCAACACCATTTTTATTTTTCCAAACACATTAGCTGTGGTAATTGTTCCCGAACTTTTTCGAAAATACCCGACAAATATAATGATGGACTCAATCATCACAATCAAAAGTCCAAAAATGATATTGATATGTTTGACAACAATAAGCAGAACAACCGTGGAGATTAACAGTTTGTCTGCAACAGGATCATACAAAGTTCCCCAATCTGTAATACGATTACGAATACGCGCAAGACTTCCATCAATAGCATCTGTTAGTGCAGAGAATAAAAAGAGAGGCGCTCCCACTGTATAATTTTCCGTATACAAAAAATACAAAACAAAAGGAATAGTAAGAAAGCGCAACACGGTCACCATGTTGGGAGTGATCCAATGAGGAATGAGAGGAATAATGGTATAACGCATGACATAATCATGCGGATACCACTTAGCCGGATCACGATGTGTTTTCTCCATACATCAGGCAATGATACAATACGTTTACTATGTTTCTTCGCCTCTACTCTACCACGTTCACTTTCCTGTTTCTAGGAATCTTTCTTGCAAATGTCTTCCTTTTTCACCAACCGATTCTTGGAGGAATCTTGCTTGGAACCGCTCTGCTCTTTTACGGAAAACTCTTGGCGCACCGTCTCTCCCCCAAACATCTCTGGCTCGGCATCTTTTTTCTTTTAAGTTCTCTCATCTTGGTTGGATCTTTTGCTTATTATTTTCTTCCGTTTACCACCGAAGTTGCTCTCGGTGTTTTTCTCCTCTGTCTCCCTTTCTGGTTGTGGTTTGGATCGCACGGGCACTCGCAGGAAAAAGAATCCTCCCTTATACAACAAAAGCTACCGATCTGGTTTTGGATTGCCAGCGCTCTTGTGGCTCTTGGGTGTTTCACAAGTTTTTTCCTTCTGATCTCTAGCGCCACCACCGAAGCCATTCGCACTCCTTGGGATCAAATCCCTTCTTCTTTTTTTCTCATTATCTTCTTAACCTTGCTTCTTTTATCCGGTATTCTTTTTTCCGGACATGGACGGTCCGTCGCTTGCCTACTGACAAGCGGGGTGCTTTTTATCTTTTTAGCGATCGCTCTGATCGTCTATCCGCTTGGATATGGATTTGATGCGTTTATTCATCAAGCGACGGAACAACACATTGCAACATTTGGCTCTATTGCTCCCAAGCCTCTTTATTACACTGGACAATATATTCTTGTCCTTCTCTCTCACCATCTCTTTTTCCTCCCTGTCGTGTGGGCCGACAAACTCCTTGTCCCGCTCCTGGCTGCCCTTTTACTCCCCCTAGCTTGGTATCATGCGGCTGTGCGACTCCTTCACGACAAACGTATTGCTGCCACTTCCCTTCTTGGTCTTTTCCTTCTTCCTCTTTCTTCCTGGATTGTCACGACACCACAGGGTTTGGCCAATCTATTTGTCTTACTCACGGTATTTGCCTCCATACCCCTTTTGATTACGCGAGAAGGGCCGCGACCGTTCCAACTTTTACTACCAACACTTGCCACCCTTCTTATTCATCCCCTTGCCGGCATTCCTCTTCTTCTCTATCTCGCATTCTTGTTGAGCCGGCCTTCCGAGGTTCAAAAACAACAAGAATGTTTTGCACACATCCTCTCCATCATTATTTTTGTTCTTACCTGTCTTGCACTTCCGTTGAGTTTTTTCTTGAACTCCTTGTTCACTCATCAAATGATCGACCTCGCATGGAATAGACTCTGGCATCTTGAAGGTATGGAAACTCTGGTTTCCTTTTTTTCGTTTGATCGTGTCTTTACTCCACTTTTGGACGGCGTATATTCTTTCGGCTCTGCGCTTCCTCTTATCTTCTGTGCGATCGCTATCGCGGCTTGGTGGATCAACAAGCAGTCGCTTGATGGACGTCTGCGATCACTGGGGCTTCTTTCCATAGCCCTCTTTCTCAACTATCTTTTCCTTTCTACAGTTATAGAATTTACGTTTCTTATTGAATACGAGCGTGCTAATTATGCAGATCGTCTACTGCCGCTCTTGCTTTTCTTCCTCACCCCTTTTGTGATCGTGGGTCTTGGTATGCTATTTGCAAAAGTAAAAACGCAACCTCTTTCTTTACGCGCTGGTCTTCTTGTTCTTCTCTGTGGCCTTGCTCTTTCAAATCTCTATCTCACTTATCCGCGTGATGACGCATTTGTCACGGGCCATAATATCAATACGGGTCAGGCGGATATTGAAGCGGTCTACCTGATCGCATTAGACGCTCAAGAAACTCCTTATCTTGTACTTGCCAACCAAAGTGTTTCCGCGGCCGCTATCCGCTCGCTTGGATTTGAAGGACACTACTTTGGATCTCAATATCGCTACCCAATTCCCACGGGTGGAACCTTGTATCAATTTTTTCTGGAGATGAATGAAAGCCCTTCACAAGATATTGCCCTCCAAGCTGCTTCATTTGTGCGTGGATTTTGTGTAACTGATCTCTCTTGCATCCAGGCCCCTGTCACACATGTGTACTTTATTGTAAACACCTATTGGTGGGATAGCGCGCGCATTATTGAAACGGCAAAAGGAACAGCCGACGAATGGATGAGTACAGGGAATGGAAAGGATTATATTTTCCGCTACGATATCGAAGGAAGTAAGGTCGAGTCATGAATCAACTTTTGACAGAAGTCATCTTGTTCTGTAACTTCTTAACCGTTCGAACTCGCAAGTAAACACAGGAGGAACCATGCGCGTTTACGCCGTGCTCTTTGATGATCAAAATGGAACGGTCGGCATCAATCTGAAAGACTCCACACTCCCCAAACAGGCGATGCAATTTGAAGGGCTTATGACCCTTTTTGGAGGACAGGTCGAAAAAGGAGAAAATCCTCGAACCGCCCTTTGGCGTGAACTTGATGAAGAGATACCCGGGTTCATCAGCCATGACGATTTCCTGAAAGCAAATGTCCTTATTGAAACTCCGGATACCATTATCTTCGCCATCAAAACCGATCTGTCCGGTCATCGTCACACACGAGAAACCGATCGTATCGGACAACTCGCAAAGGTCTGTCGTGAAGGCGACGGAGTTGTCCGAACCATCAGGTATATCAAACGTGCCGACACCTCATGTTTCGTCAACAGATTGATCAAAGAGGCTCTCCTCCTCGCGTTCAAAAGCGCGTCTTGATCATACACACGATCAACAATCTATAGGCCCACAAGATATTTCGTCAGCCGATGCGTTTCGCTAAAACCCATTGGCTGTTTTTTGATTCCTATCACAGGCGGGGTCAGGTCCGGACATCGGACTTTTTCATCAATCAATTTTCTTTAAGGGACTTCCAGCTCCTTTACCAAAAAGGAACATGGTTATGCCCCTTTGATTAACTTCTCTAACCGATCTACATACGCCTTCAGAGAATGATGTTGAATCTCTTCTTGAAACTCTACACAAGTTTGTGACAATGGCCACGGAGAATCAAGGAATCTCTGGAAAGATTTTAGAAGAGCATCTCCATCACCGGGTGGAATTAAAAATCCATTTTTCCCATCATGTACCAACTCCCCCACTCCTCCGATATTTGAAGCTACAACTGGCACGCCCGCCTGAAGACTTTCATAAATCACAGTTGGAGAATTTTCATAACACAAAGAAGGAACGACACTCACATCACAAATCCCAAATAAATCTTCGAGATGTTCAAAAGAAACAAACCCATGATAATGCACGTGGGAATTCAGATTAGATCGCTCGGTAATAAAATCTGCGAGAGAACCTTCTCCTGCGATATGCAACTCGATCTTCCCTTCCATACGCCGCGCCACATCCATTAAAAGTAAAATCCCTTTATGTTTTTCGAGTTGTCCCGCAAACAAAACATGCAATGCTTTTTTAGCATGAGGATAGCATGTACGTGTAGGAGGCTTCACATCAGGTGCAGGATTTGGAATAATCTCAACCTGGCTATCGGAAAAAAAATGTCGATCTTTATAAAACTGCGCAAGAAAACGCGAGGGAGAAATCACCACATCGGGCGACCGTACAATCGTTTGCACCTGTCGCTCATACCACTTCCGCAAAAAAGATGTTTGAATCCAAGCCCCCTCCTGCCCTGCCAACAGCAATCCACTCGGAAGCGAAAGTTGCACATCATGAATAGTGTGGATGTGACGAATGCCACTTTCATGTACCACACGAAATGCCTGCATCCCCAACCCTTTCAAATTATGCGTCAAAATCGCATCAGGTTTTTCTTTGGCTAAAATCTTTCGGATGCACCACGTCGTCTGCGGATTCCAAAGATCAATTAAATGCCAAAACGCACGGAATACAAAAGGAACCGAAGTATCCAAAAGGATGTGATACAAATTCAACGGATAAAAACGATAAATTTTCTCGATCTGCTGCTCGGTCACACGAGGAAAAAATGACCAAAACCCGTCAAAAGGCATGGAAGAAACGATCGTGACTTTGTGCCCACGCCCAATGAGTTCCTGCGCCACACGCCGTGCAATAATCTCCGCGCCTCCACGCGCATATGGACGATATAAATTAGAAAGAATGATAATATTCATACAGGATAAAAACGTTTGCTTTGTTGTTGGATGACGGATTGATAAGTCTGTTCAAGTTTTGTGATCAAAGGATCCCAGGCAAAAACTTGTTCTGCTCGCAAACGAGAAGACCTCCCCAACCGTTCTCGCAATAATGGTTGTTCCAAAAAAAGAGACAAAACACGTGCGAGAGCATTCACATCTCCGGCAGGTTCCAAAAGTCCGGTCTCTCCATTGAGCACCACTCCACGTACACCTGGCAAATCCGATGCAATCGTTGGAAGACCGCTTGCGGCCGCCTCCAATGCCACCATACCAAAAGCTTCCGCACGTTTCGTAGAAGGAAACAGATGTACATCAGCAGCTCGATAATATCTTGGAAGATCTTCTTCAGAAACCTTTCCTGCAAAATGCACACGCAAAGCATAAGGCTGCTCACGCACGATTTCTTCATACCCCAATTTCAGACTCCCCTCTCCCACAAGCAAAAGATGCCAATCTTCTTGTCCTAGGCGTCCCAATGCCTCCAAAAGAATCGGCACTCCTTTAAAATGATGTGCTTCGTCCATGCCTCCGACAAATAAAAAGACAGGCGCCTCTTGAGGAATCTTCCATTGTTTTCGTATCTCCTCATCTTTCCCTGGATGAAACCGCTCAAGATCCACCCCAAACGGATGCACTTCCACGCGATCAAAAATATGCGAGATATCACAAAGAGCCGATGTTTCGGCATATTCTTTCGAGCTCACCAAAATACGATCAGCTCGATTCATGAGCCAAGGAAACAATAAACGGCGATGTGCACTATTGATCACTCCACGGATTCCTGTCACCAAAGCATCATGATGATAGGTGATGACAAGCCCCTGATGCGCTTGCAAGGCTTTACGCACAATGACGGGTTCTGCTCCGCCAAAAAAAGGATAATGGAGATGGACAAGATCAAATCCTTTGAGACGATAAAATAAAGAAGGAGTCACTCCCGCGTTTCCCACATGGAGAGGAGAGGGAACGCGATGCACATATGACGGATCACCGGACACAGCTGTATAACGCGGCGTATACACATGAACATGATGCCCGCGTGCGCGCAAACGCTCGGTATATTCAAATGCCGCTCGGCCAATGCCGCCTGCATACGGAGGATAGGTACACGTGACGTGTGCGATTTTCACATCAGCGAATCAAAAGTTTCAAAAAGGTCCACACAAAGGATACTATATTATCTCCAATCTTTGCGACTCCGGAAAGAGGAAATTCTTGATACGCAATCGTGCCCGTCCACAGGCGTACGATCTCTTGATCTGAAACCGTGCGCAGCAAGGCGGAGTCTCGACGCTTCTTTCTGATATAGATCCATGTCTTGGGGGAAAACCAAGTGCACCACGCTAAACATTTTTCCTTGATCCATCCCCCTTTGATCGCTAAAACGATAAGCGCGACTTCCAATCCTAAAAGCCAAGGAGCTAAAAAAATCAATGTGAAAAAACGGCAGTGAGAAAACAATACAAGTCCACGATTACGTTCCATCCAGAAATATTTTTTGATCGAACGTTGAAACTCGTACTGATGGTACACAACAGAAGAGGGACATAACACATTGTGATACCCGGCTAACCGTATCCGCCAACCCAATTCTAAATCTTCGTGATACAAAAAAAGAAAAGAATCCAAAAGGCCTACCTGTTGCAAAACCTTTCCGCGAATAAGAACACCTGCCCCACTGGCGTAGGCGATCTCTTCCCCATCTGCCAAAGAGGTTTGAGCCAAAGAAACTCCATTATGTCTTGCATATCCCAACCCTAAAAAATGTTGCATGCCACCAGAGCTATTGATGACTTCTGGACGTTGCCATAATAAAAGAAGTGATTGGACAGATCCGATCGCAGGATCGCTCTCTGCCATGGCGACCGCTTTATCTATTGCGTCAGGATGAAGTTTTGCATCATTGTTCAAAAGATATAGGTACTCACTTCCATCCAACAAGGCTCGTTGTATTCCCAGATTATTCCCTTTTGCAAAACCTGTATTTTTTTCTTGAGGTAATAAAATGATTTCCGGCAATAGGGTCTTGGACTTTGGAAGATATTCCTTACGAATCTGCTCCACACTTCCATCTGTTGAAGCATTATCAACAACAATAAGACGTAACCGATCTTTGGGATAACATAATTGTTCCAAAGAAACAAAAACCTCATCAAGATAAGGAACAGAATTATAGGAAAGATAAATAATGGTCACCAAAGGTTTCATAGATCTTTATGAGGTTCATCCTCCTTTGGATTCAATGCGATCAGACGAACAAGTTTTGTGATCTCACGCTCCATTCCCTCGAGCCGCGCGTACAAACGAAAAAGTAAATAAAATAAACTGACGAGTGCCAGATACATGACGACATCCACGCCTCTTCCTACACCAACCAATCGCGCAGCCATATCTGTCGTTTGCGGCAAGAGGACTACGACCCCTGCTCCCACCCAAACGATCACCCAAATCAAAGTCCAATAGATGGGAAGTTGATGTGCGCGAAATTGTTTGATCGTGCGCAAAAGAGCGAACGTAAAAAAAAGAAGGAAAAAAATTTGTAAAAATGTCATACATTACATGAACCGACGCAAAACTAATTTGCCCAAGGTTTTTAACCCGACAAAAAAGTTCTGCCCCTTAGATAAAGAATAGGATGTATAAATAGCTTGAATGGGGATCTCTGCAAATCTCAAGTGTTTTTGTTTTGCTTGCGCGATCAACTCGGAGGAAACTTCCATACGATTGGTTCGCACCTCGATTTGTTCAAGCGCGCGGCGTGAAAATGCACGGAATCCTGATTGACTATCAGTGACCCACATCCCAAACAAAATAAAAGTAACAACGTTGCCCAAAAGATTCGCGACTTGACGATACCAAGGCATGCCTGTGCGCGTGAGCATACGAGACCCCACAACCATCTCGGCCCCCTCCTTGATCGTATTCACAAAATGAGGAATCTCCACAGGATCATGTTGTCCGTCCGCATCCAAGGTAATGGCTACATCTGCCTGTAAACGTTTTGCTGCTTCCATCCCTGTACCGATCGCCGCTCCTAGTCCACGATTCATTGCATGAGAAACCACTTGCGCTCCACTTTCCTTGGCGATCTTTGCTGTTTCATCGCTCGATCCATCATCAATCACAAGCACCATATCCACAAACGGTTTGGTGCGTTTGATGACCTCCGCAATCGTTGCCGCTTCATTGTAAGCGGGTATCAGGGCAACCACGCGCATAATTTAGGCTTCGGTCAAAAGAATAGTATTGGCTTTGAGATATTCGATCGTGCGTGTCAATCCTTCTTCTAAACGCACAAGAGGAATCCACCCTAATTGCTTTGCCTTAGTCGTACGCGGCAAAGCAAGCTCGGATAAAAACAAATAATTTTCTCCGGCCACAATCTTTGAGGAAGATCCAGTCATGGCAATAATCTGCTTGGCAATATCTTCAAGACGCAAATCCACATCGCTTCCAATATTCACTGGGCCGTCATAGGACAGCGACTCCATGAGACGCACCATACCATCTACAACATCAGTGATATATAAAAGAGAAGTGCGAAAATCCAATCCTCCATTGAGCACCAAATTTTTCCCATCGAGCGCGTTTAAAATAAAATCCGGAATCAAATGCCCGTCTGACAGTGGCATACGCGGTCCATAGGTGCGAAAAATGCGAGCGATACGCGTATCAAGTCCATACACCTGACGGTAGGTTTCAAACATGGTTTCGGCAAAACGTTTTCCTTCGTCATAACATGCACGTCCGGAAAGATGATCTACACATCCAATCGCGCTCTCCTCCACATAAGGATCTTCGTTTTGTCTTCCCCCATACACAACCGAGCTTGAGGCTAATAAAATCTTCGCGCGATATTTGCGCGCCAATTCCAAGATATGAGATGTGCCCACGGAATTTGCCAGTAAGGTCTGGACTTTGAATTGATCAAAACGCGCGATCGAGGTAGGACAAGCGAGATGATATATTTCTTGAATGCCTTGAAATGGAATTTTAAACGCGGAGAGTTCTTGAAACATCTCTAGATCAAACGGCACATTGATGTCTTGACGCAAAAAACGAAAAGCCGGATGTTGCAACAGTGGATTGATATTGGCGGAGGAACTCGTAGAAAGATTATCAAGACCTATGACCCGATGTCCATCGCGGAGAAATTGTTCGCACAGATGGGAGCCTATAAATCCTGCTCCTCCTGTTACCAGAATATTTTTTGTTTGAAAAGTCTGTGTAGACATAAAATCTTTCATTCTTAACCTTAATTCTTAACCTTCATTCTTCTTTCAGTGTACGAGAAAAAGAGCGGTCTCTCAATAGCTCCACGTTCCGACAAAAATGCCGTCACGATCTTCTTCCTCATCTGTAAAAAAAGTTCCTATCAATTCTGCATGATCATTGAACACACGAATGTGAGGTCCACCTCCTGGCCCTGCAGCGGCAATGATCGAAGCTGTGCCTCCGACTTCATCACTCAAATTTCCCACAGAAACACGCACCCCACCGCGAAACGCTTCATCATAAGCAAAAAATGTTCCCAAATGTTGACCTGCGCCTGTATAAATTTGCACATGAGGCCCTCCTCCTTGATCGGTTCCTGTCACGATTTCGTCTAATCCATCTCCGTTGATATCTCCTGCAGAAACATAGACCCCATTGCTATACGTTTGTGCATACACAAGAAAGGAAGCGGTCTTGGTTCCATTTTCTTCGTACACATCAACCCAAGGTTCGGTTCCTGAACCATAACTTAAAATAATTTCATCTATCTCATCTCCATCTGTATCTCCCATAGCGACACGAACGGAAACGTCTTCGTAACGATCCACCGAGATTTGTGAGACTTCCTCTCCTTCCTCATCAAACACACGTACTTCACTCGATCCACCAGATTCCGTACTCACCACAATCTCCTCTTTTCCATCTTGATCCACGTCCCCTGTCGCCACATAACATCCAACTCTCATCATGCTTTCAAATGCATTAAATCTGGTGATCAAAGTCCCATCTTGTTCAAACAGACGAATATCCGGCCCTCCTCCGGGCCCAGGAGCTGTCACAATCTCATCTTCTCCATCTCCATCAATATCCCCTACCGCCACGCGCACCCCACCGGTAAAAGCAGAGCTATAAGCAAGAAATTCCGCGATCAAGACACCAGATTTTGCAAACACGCGAATCAAAGGCGGAGCACCCGCGGCCGGCACGACAATAATATTAGTGCTTGGAATAATGGTTCCTTCCTCTGCACTGGCAGCAGAAATCGGTTCAGCAAAATTTACCGCGATCTCAAACGCTCGCTCCACATTCACACGTCCTGCTCCCATATCTCCGCGCTCAATCGGCCCGATCTCCACTACTGGATCTACAGACAATTTCAAAATCGTCTGCACTTCCTTCACGGTGAGACTGGGATAATAACTCCACAAAAGTGCGGCAGCACCGGAAATCACAGGTGCTGCCAAGGATGTTCCAGACCACTGCCCCATATATTCCACCTCATCAAACTCTTCCCAATCTTCATCAAAATAATAGGTGGAGTAAAAATTTTCTCCTGGTGCGGAAATATCAACGCAGGTGGAACCATAATTGGAAAACGTTGCCTTCTCATCTTCTGCATTGGTGGCCGCGACCCCCAACACCCAATCATCACTGCTTTGACTTCCAAAACAGGCAGGATACACGGGTTGTACATCGGTGTTCACACCACCTGAACTTAAATTACCCACCGCCGCCACCACCAAAACACCAGCCTCATATGCCTCTCGTACAGCCGTACGCAAACGGTTGTCTGCGTCATACCCAGAAAAACTTAAATTGATAATCTTGGCCCCTTGTGCCACCGCATAATCAATGGCTTCGGTTACATCCGAAGATAATCCGGCTCCATAATTATCCATCACGCGCAGTGCCATGATTTTCGAGTTCCAACTCATTCCTGCAACACCCTTCTCATTATCCGTCACCGCAGCAATCACTCCGGAAATCATGGTGCCATGAGGAACCGAACTCTCATCAAACCCTTCTCCCACGTCAGGAGTAGGTGTTTCATCCTCACCAACAAAATCCCATCCATACACATCGTCAATGTATCCATTGTCATCATTATCAATTCCATCTCCTGCTTTTTCTCCTTCATTGATCCAGAGATGATCCTCCAAATCCTCATGATCTAAATCCACACCTGTATCTAAAACCGCGACAATCACTTCATCAGAACCTGTGGTGATATCCCAAACTTCTGGAGCTCCAATGAAACTCAAATACCATTGATCAAAATAATAAAAATCATTTGGGACTTGGGCTAAAACCGGAGATGCCACGAGAAAAAAAATCACCAGAAATAGCATCCCCCTTCGTTCATATGAGCTGGACTTCGGAGGGACTTTTATATTTATTTTTAAAGAAGAAAGTTTTTGAAAATACTTCATAGCTATAATGCAAGAGACCCACCAAAACGCGATGCCTCATCCCCCACAAAAAATCCACCAATGGCATCACCATTTTTATTAAACACCCGTACATGTGGCCCCCCGTTTGATGTCGGGACGCTGTAAATCTCACTTTCACCGTTTTGATCAAGATCACCAACTACGATTTGTGTTCCGCCTAAAAAATCTATGGGATACGCGATAAAAGATTGCTGGAATACCCCCATGGCATTATGCACAAACACATGTGAAATGGTTCCTTGACCAAAGGAAATAACAATATCATTGACTCCATCTTGATCTACATCCCCCACGCTCACCAAACGTTCCGTTGTTTGTAATCCCATGGGATCATTCAGTGTACTGACATATTTTCCTGTTCCCTCATACACACGCACCATCCCTTCACTCCCTCCTTTGCTCACCACAAGCTCATCGGTCGCATCTTCGTCTAAATTTCCCGCGGCAACATGGATAGATTCACTCGTTCGATCAAAAGGGCTGAAAAATCCAAGCAGCATTCCATCTTTTGTAAAATAACGAACTTGTCCTGTCCCACCCTCATCTTGCGACACAATAATTTCTTGCACCCCATCTCCATTTACATCCCCGGTTGTCACAAAAAGACCAGACCGATCTTCCTCATCAAATGCAAAAAATTGGGAAAGAACACGACCATCCGGATCAAACACACGCACTTGCGGTCCTCCACCAGGACCTGGAACCGTTACAATCTCTGCGTCTTCATCCCCATCGGTATCAGTAACAGTCATGCGCACTCCTCCCAAAAATGATTCCGCATAAGCAAAAAAAGAATTCAACACCTCACCATCTTTTGTAACCTCAAAAACCAATGGAGCAGATCCTGTGCCTTGGGCGAATGCAAGCCAAGAGGAAAGATAACCATCTGTGACAACCTGACCCCCTCCCTTTTCCATTAGCTGTCTGGACGCATCCAAAGCGTTGGCAATATCAAGACGCCCATTACCCATGGCTTGGCGTGCGAGAGCTGAAGCTTCTTCCACAGGGTCAGCGGAAAGACGCAGTAAACGAATGATCTGCTCGGGAGTGAGGGTGGGATAAGCAGCTTTCATAAGAGCAACTGCTCCAGTTACAAGTGGAGCTGCAACCGATGTTCCTTCCCAAGGTCCACCATAGGGAGTGGAAAGCAAAAGATAATCCGGATCATGATAGACTGTTCCGAGGATGTCTATCCCCGGAGCGGAAATATCCACGCATCCTTTTCCATAATTGGAAAAAGAGGCTTTCGCATCGGCACGATCAGTTGCTCCAACCCCAATCACCATGTTCTCGCTTTGAAACAAATCATAACAAGCAGGAAAAACCGGAGACTGTAAAAGATCCGTGTTGTCATTTCCAACCGATGTGACAATCACCACACCTTGCGCATACGCCCAACGGATAGTCTCTAAAAGTTGAGCATCTTGTTGTGTCGTCGTAAAACTTAAATTCACCACATCAGCTCCGTTTTCTACTGCATAGCGAATCGCCTGACGCACATCATACGTATACCCTGTGCCATCGGTGTCTAAAATGCGCAGAGGCATGATCTTCACATCCCAAAGAATTCCTGCAATCCCCTTTCCATTATTTCCCACTGCACCGATGAGCCCTGCAACCAAAGTCCCATGGGAAACAATGGTGTCAGAAAATCCTTCTGTGATTTCAGGGGAAGGATTCTCATCTCCACTTACAAAATCCCATCCATCATAATCATCTTCAAAACCATTATGATCATTATCAATATTGTCCCCGGGAATCTCATTTTCATTTTTCCAAAGATTGTCTTCCAAATCAGGATGATTTAGATCAATGCCTGAATCCAAAACAGCCACAATCACATCCGAGGATCCTGTGGAGATATCCCAAGAGGCAGGAGAACGCAAGGTTTCTAAGTACCACTGCGCGGAATACAAAAAATCATTTGGCACTAAAGCCAAGGTGGCAAAAGGAAAGAGGAGAGAAATAACGCTTAAACTTGTGAGAATCCGTCGGCACAGCCTGTTCATAACGATATAGCCGTCACATCATGAAACAGGACTTTAGACGCCGCAGGGATGGATGGGATGCGACGTCCTGCAGCGCAGAAAAACCAGAAATGTATCCAGAGATACATTGAGGATTTTTCTGTGCGAAGGACAAGCAGACCGCCATCCTTGCGGATGGATAAACCTTGTTTCATGATGTGATGGCTATAGTATTGTAGCTCGGGATGTCCTGATTGGAAACCCCGACAACTTTACAATTCTTCATCAAAAACCCCCTCTACTACATGTGATGCCGGATCGGGATTTTCATCATATACCTCAAGTGTGATGATGACCTGGGTATAGCCATCATAGGAAACATCCTCTTTTGTCGCATCCCATTCCAAAACAAACTCACTGAGGTCATTGGTGATCATTTCTCCGGCGGAAAAATAGATGTAAGGAATTTGTTGCAAAAGCCACACTTCGTAAAACTGTGTTTCACGATCAATCGCAGGCAAAGACGTTTTGACACGAAGATAATAGGCCCCGTCTTTTTCTCCACGTCGCGCTTCTCCTATCTCCTCTCCTGACCCAAGCCAATACAAAATGGCTTCACGACTTTGTGTGTCCACAGCGCGCTCGATAAGCTCAACAGAAACAGGAGTGGGAGTTAAAACATCAGCGATCGAATCCACGATTTCTTCTGATGGTGCGGATTTGGAAGATCTAAACCAAGCGACCAGAACCACAAAAAGAATCACAAGAAGAATGACCGCGGCTCCTGTGCCAAGAATCGGTTTAAATCGCCATCGCCGATGGGAGGATTGATGATAACCTGAAAAAAAACGCATAGAGTCAGATGATGACCGAGGTGCGAATACCAAAATTCCATGCGTTTCCATTAGAAGAATATTGACCCAAACTTACCCGATGAAAAAGTTGATGCCAAGCAGCACGTGGCACATACATCATAAGGGAATTATTAAACATGCGAGATAAAGAAAAAAAAGATCCTATGAGACAGGTCTCGGTGTTTTCCTTTGTGTAATCCAATGGTTGTCCTGTTTCTGTGAGGTGAGTCATAAAAGTTGAAATCCAGTCTTCAAGAGTAAGTCCTGTTTCACCATGATAGGGGGATCCTTCGTCATCTTTGGAAGATTGGAGGAGGGAGAGATATTCTGCAGGAGTTTTCCCTGCAACAAGGTCAAGACGGGGAATAACTTTTCCCTGAATCTTTCCTTGACCTTCTATTGGGATCCCACGAAATCCTAACGTATTATCAGAAGAGGCTTGAAGAAGATGGACTCTCCAACCAGTAGTAAAATCAGAATTTGGTGCCTGTTCTTCAAGAATTTGCATTTTGGTCTTCCCTTGGTGTTGATCTTCTACAAAAGACTTGAAAAAATAAATAAGTTTTGGAGAGTCTCCCATATCTGCCTCTTGATAGTATTCTTCTCTATTGTTGACGAAGAGAGGGCCGTCAGGATGTAAATAAAAATCAGGATAAATTTCTCTATACTCAAGAAGGAATTGTTTGAGGGTTTCCATGAGAGCGTCAAGGCTCATGCCAAAGGGAACGAGGAGGAGTTTAGTAAAGCCTTGGTCGTGTTTGATCTTGAGTTCTTCACGGCGTTCAAAAAGACGAACAGCTATTTGTTCGAGAGTGGGGATGGGATATTGCTTGCCATCTATCCCTGTGATTGCTCCATCTTTGAGAATGCCCACTTGTTCAAGAAGGGCGACTTGGGAAGTGTATTGTTTTTCAAGATGATAAAACTCCTCGGCATATTCGAGAGCTCCAGGGATTTCTTCGCGAGGTTCTTTGTGGACAAGCAGATACTCAAAGCGTTCGAGAAGAGTAGCGAGTCGCTCAAGCTCTGGAAGGGAGAGTTTACTTGCAGCCTCGCGGAGAGCATCGGGTTTGGAAAGTGATTCTCTCGGGATATTGTGAGCCTGTGCAAAATCAATAATCTCTTGTCGGAGAGCTTCAAAATGCGCGTGATATTGCTCGGGCAAAGAATCACGGACACGAGAAGAGGAAGCGAGGATGGCTTCGTGGAGGATTGCGGAGGACGCTGGATCCTCATTTCTGTCTCCGGTGATCCCGCCACAGGCGGGACCGCCTCCGCGGGGATGACGATCAACTGGTCGAAAAAGAGACATAGATGCTTTTATTATAACTCCTCAACACTACGAAGAAAGTTTCCAGATTTACAAGGAGGCAAAGAAGAACGTTCACCAAGATCATCAAGGACAATCACATGATCTTCATTTTGCCATCCTGCACTGGCAGAAAGAGAAGGTGCACGGAGAGATTCCAAAAACTCTGCGGGAATTTCTTCCAAAAATAAAGAGGGTTGTTGAAAAAGCGCACTCTCCCCATTGCCCATCATCGGATAAGTGTAATACAAACGACGACGCGCACGCGTGGTGGCTACATAAAAAAGCCGACGCTCTTCCTCAAGACCTTCTTCTTCCTCAAGCGCGCGCGGATGAGGAAATTTATCTTGCGCCAAATGCATTAAAAAAACAGTATCCCATTCCAACCCCTTGGCTTGATGAATAGTAGAAAGCACAACACGATCTTGATCCCCTCTTTGTTCTCTCGCTTGAAAAGTTTCCGTCAATGCAATCTCATCTAAAAATGTTTGTGTCTCTTTATATCCTTGCGCAAACACGGCGAACTGTTCGAGATCATCCAGACGATCATGAAAATCCGGATATTCCACTTGCGCGTAATCAGTATAAAAATGCGCGACTGTTGCGCGGATCATATCAGCAGGAAGTTGATTCCCTGAAAGAATAAAACGCAGTGCTGTCACAAACTGATTCCATCCGGCTTGCGCACGACGATCGATCACAAATGTTCCTGCACAAACCTCTTCGAGTTTTCCAATCCCCTGCACTTGCACGATGATCTTTTGCGCGGTCATTGCTCCTACTCCTGGCAACATCTCAAGAACACGCATCCACGACGCGCTGTCTTTTGGATTAGACGCGAGTCGCAAAAAACTCACTACATCTTTGATATGCGCGCGCTCAAAAAACTTCATGCCTCCGCGATACTCGTAGGGAATATTGCGTTTGATAAGTTCAAACTCGAGTGCTTGTGAATGAAATGCCGCGCGAAAAAGAACGGCTATTTCGCGAAGCGCCCCTCCTTTGCGATGATGCTCTCTGATTTCGGAAACAATGTAGTCTGCTTCTTTTGCTGAAGAAAAAACTGGAGCTAACCGCGGTTTTTCACAAGAAGGACAATGTGCTTGTAATTGTTTTTTAAACTGATGCACATTATGCGTGATGCTCGCGTTAGCAACATCTAAAATTTCTGGTGAAGAACGGTAATTTGTTGTGAGACGAAACGTGCACGTCCCAGGAAACAACTCGGAGAATCGCAAAATATTTTTAATCTCAGCTGCACGAAAACTGTAAATACTCTGTGCATCGTCTCCTACCACGAGGATATTGCGATGAACTTGTGCCAAAAGGCGAACAATATCTGCTTGCACGATATTGGTGTCTTGGTACTCATCCACCAAAATATAATGAAATTGTTGGGAAAGATATTGAGCTGTCTCGGGATGATTGACTAAGAGGGTGCGTAGATGCAAAAGCAAATCATCAAAATCCATGGCATCTGCTTCATGTTTTTTGAACGTATACACGTCAGCTAATCGTTCAAGAATAGGAATCAGATCATAAGAATTATGCAAACGTTTTTCTACGACATCACGAATCGGACAATTCGCATTACGACTATAACTGATCAAATTTTGCACGTTTGAAGGAGAAGGGAAACGACGGGCAGAAGTATCAAGTTGCATTTCTTTGATGCAGGACTTGATAAGACTACGACTGTCTTCCTGATCTAAAATCGTGAAGTTTTGTGTGAATCCTATTTTGGGAGCGTAATGGCGCAGCAAACGATTAGCAATCGAGTGGAACGTACCCGACCATAATCCTTGCGGATGAAATCCCAAAAGCGATTCCACACGCTCCAGCATTTGTTTGGCTGCCTTATTGGTAAAGGTGAGGAGAAGAATTTGTTGAGGATCAACCCCTTTGGAAAGAAGATAGGCAACACGATAGGTGATGGTTCTTGTTTTTCCAGATCCTGCTCCTGCAAGCACAAGACAAGGCCCATCGCCATCGCGCACTACTTCCCACTGTTCTGTATTAAGTTCGTGTTCAAAATCGATGGGGGAAACGGGTTGCATAGTGGCTCTATAGTAACATACTCATGGGTCTTATCCTCAAAAGAAAAAACCCCGAGCATTTCAGACACAGGGGGCGCGTGGAAAAGCGGCGATATAGGTAAGACGTTGTGACAACTCCTTGTGATGCGCACAAAGGCTCATCAAAGAAAGCAGGACTTTATTTTTTCCTTTTTCTCCCAAGAGATGGGCACTGCGCACCTCTACATCTACGACAATCCGTCGTTGTTTATGAGTGCAGGCGATGATGCGCCGCACTTCAATCATTCCGTTTTTAGAACAAAGAACATGCTGACGCATCGCTGCTTGGTCGAAAAAAGAGATCTTTTCATGCGTTCCAATAACAATCTCTTTTCCCTCCCATCCATTAAAAAAATAGCGCTCGAAAAATCCAAATCCGTACCGTCGCATCGTAAACCATCGCGCCCCAACCAGATGAACAGGTGAAGTCATGGAACACCTCTGTAAAAAAGTTATTTCAAATACCTCTGCTTATTAGCAACGTGTTCCTCATACGTCTGTGTATATTTCATATCCCCCTCGGGCGTGGTCAAAAAATAAAGATACGTAGTTGGTGTTGGCTCTAACACGGCCGAAATCGCATTCATCCCTGGATTACCAATAGGGCCAGGCGGCAAGCCCACCACTTGATAGGTATTATATGGCGAACTGATTGCCTGATCTTCCGCACTCACCGCAGGATCATTTTTCCCTGTGATGTAATTGACAGTCGAGCAAGCCTGAAGCGCCATCCCGATTTCTAAACGTTTCAAAAAAATACCTGCCACAACCTTCATATCCTCTGGGGTGGCGGCTTCTTTTTCTACGATCGAGGCCAAAGTCAATAACTCATGAAAAGTGAGTCCATATGCCATGACTAGATCATTCGGAATGATCACTCCCACTTCAGTCAATCGCCGCTTCAATGTCAGAACCATAGTCTCAACAATAACTTCGGCCGTCGCATCAATGCGAAAACGATAAGTGTCAGGGAACAGATACCCTTCCAACCCTTGTCCTTCTGAAATTCCTCCAAGAACATGTGTCCCTGTGGCAAACAAGGGGCTTTGCGCGCCTGTTGCCAATTCCCAAGCAGAAGAAGAAAGATGCGGCAACACTTCCACAATCACCCTCTCCATATCCTTAAGTGTATATCCTTCAGGAAAAGTGACTTGCACTTCTTGTGTTTGTGCATTAGTAAGAGCAGCAACCAAAGTGTGATAACTCAATCCAGGCTCCAAAAAAAACATCCCTGACTGAAAATGAGTTTGTGTTCCCGTCAGCCATACATACAGTTCAAAAAATCGTGGACTTACCAAGAGCCCTTCTTCTTTTAATCGTTCGCTAATCGCTTTGACACTTTCTCCGCTATTGATGACAAACGTTGTTGCAGGAACATTTCCAGAAGGAGAAGTGAGAAAAGCATCCCAAACAAATGCACCCCCCAAAACAACAGCCACAAGAAGCAAGGTTGCGATCAAAGCAAGACATCCTCGAATCATAAAAGATGATGATGGCCAGAGTCGGCCAGTTGTTGAACAATTTCTTTGACACGTTGAGCTTGATCTTTCCGACACACGAGCAAAGCGTCCTCGGTATCCACAATAATCAAATCTTGCGCTCCTAAAACTGTGACTTTTTTTCCAGGAACTCCATAGACCAGAGATCCTGTCGAGTCCAAAACAAGACAATCCCCTTTTACCACGTTTTGATAGCCATCCTCGGAAAGACAGTGGTAAAGCGTGTCCCAAGCGCCAATATCACTCCATCCAAAATCTCCGCAAATCACAAGAACGTTTTGCGGATTCATTTTCTCGGTCACGGCATAATCAAAAGAAATTTTCTGAAGCTCCCCGTACAAAACGGCAGCCTTTACACATCCTTCTTGTGTTTTCTTGCGTACACACTCTTGGATCTGACGAAACACTTTTCCCATCTGCGGCGCGCATGCGTCAAACGCTTCCGTAAACTTTCTCGGCGTCCACATGTAATAATTGGCATGCCACAGATAATCACCTTGCGCCAGATATTGTTTTGCCACCTCATAGGGCGGTTTTTCAGTATGTCCCAAAAAAGTATAAACACGTATGCCTTCTTTTTCTTCAAACATCTTTCCCACGTGCGTATAGCCAAGCACCGTGCTTGGAAACTGCGGTTCAATGCTAATATCTAAAAGTTTTCCAGTTTCCAAAATCAATCGCTCTCCTGTTTGCAGACAGCGCAAAAACATTTCCTCGTCCTTGATGTAATGATCAGAAGGAACAAACACGATCGGTTCATCCGGATCAGAAAGTTCTAGGAGGGCGGCCACATATCCCATCGCTGGCCCAGTATCGCGTTTTTCCGGCTCGATAAAAATGCGCGCTTGCGGAACCTCGGGAAGATGCGCATGCAAGTGTTCCTCAAATCCGGGAGAAATGGAAAAATAAATTTTCTCCTGCGGAAGCCATCGTAGAAGCCGACGATATGTATCACAAATGAGCGATTCCTTCCCGATCAAATCAGTAAATTGTTTTGGGCGTGTGCTGCGGCTCATGGGCCACAGCCTTGTCCCCGCTCCACCGGCAAGAATAATGGCTTTCATAAAAAAGTTTTAAATGATCACCGAGGAGCGAACACCCATGTTCCCGCTCAGATCGCGGGGAGAAACAAGGTCGAAGCAAGCATGCGGAAAATTATAGTTCCAAAATATACTCGGCACAACATCGTAAGGAGGAAAAAAAGCTCCTACAAGGCAACAACTCTGTATGGGGTGATGTACATTATCAAGGGGTTTTCCTGTTTCAGAAAGATGAATCATAAAAGCCATGATCCAATCTTCGGGAGTCATGCCTGTTTCACCATGGTAGGGAGAGTCTTTATCACCTTGAGTTTTTTGAAGAATGGAAAGATATTCATTGGGAGTTTTACCTGCCTCAAAAGAAGGTCGAGGGACAAGGTCTCCTTGGGATGTTCCTTGGCCTTCACGGGGAATGGAAGCAAAACCCGGGGAATGTGGATCGGAAGGATCAGAAGGCTGGAGAAGATGAACAATCCAACCAGGAAAGGAATCTTGATTGTCTTCTTGTTCTTTGAGTATCTGTGCTTTTGTCTTCCCCCCATGACCTTCTTTTGTAAAAGACTGCGGCTCATAGACAAGGTTTGGGGAATCTCCAATGTCTGCTCCTTGATATTTTAGCTGCATCCACAGAGGATCATCAGTATTAATATCAAAAGAGGAATGGGACTCTTTATATTTGATGAGAAATTGTTTGAGGGTTTCTCGGAGGGAATCAAGACTCATGCCAAAAGGAACAATGAGGAGTTTGGTAAAGCCTTGGTCATGTTTTGTTTCGAGATCCTCACGGCGTTCAAAAAGACGAGAAGCGATTTGTTCCAAGGTGGGAATGGAATAGGTTTTACCGTCTATACCCTTGATCGTATCACCTCCAAGAATCCCGACTTGTTCCAAAAGCTCTACTTGAAAATCGTATTGCTCACGAAGATGATAATGCTCCTCGGCATATTCGAGAGCTTCGGCGATTTCTTTGCGAGGTTCTTTGTGGACAAGAAGATACTCAAAACGTTCGAGAAGGGTAGCGAGTCGTTGAAGGTCCGGAATGGAAAGATGTTCGGCGGCCTTGCGGAGGGCATTGGGTTTGGCGAGAGATTCTCTCGGAATGTCGTGAGCTTGTGCAAAATCAATAATCTCTTGTCGCAGAGTTTCAAAATGCGCGCGGTGTTGTTCGGGTAAGGAATCGCGGACACTTGAAGAAGAAGAGAGGATGGCTTCACCGAGGATTGCGGAAGACGCTGGATCCTCCCGCCTACGGCGGGGTCCGCCATAGGCGGGGGCCCCCCCCCCGGG
>Ga0082335_1003395_pt1 | contig 26334 bp, 20 predicted proteins | sample Subgrocontami58m_FD_72375 | JGI IMG/M metagenome (GOLD analysis project Ga0082335, IMG submission 72375) | Subsurface groundwater microbial communities from S. Glens Falls, New York, USA - GMW37 contaminated, 5.8 m (SPADES assembly) (version 2) ...
TTTAGCGCCGTTTATTTCGGGCGGCGCGAATCCGGGTTCGGCGCCGTTGCCGCAAAATGTTTTGCCCAATAGCGGCGCGCCCACGGCGGCGGCGCAGCAGGGCAGTGGTCCGGCGGCGAGCAAGTGCCCTACATCACCTGCCGAAGCGGCGGCGTTGTTCGGTGGAAAAGCGAACGAGTGGAAACCGGCAGAAGGATTTCAAGGAAGCTGGGTTTTTATTTCGCCGACGGCGACGACGATCCGCATTCCGGCGAAGATGACCGGTGGTTACGTGCGCGGCGGCTCAACCATAGATATGATCGCCGTGAATGGACCGGCGACTCTGACGAATGTTAATTTTGCGACGGTGACGTGTGAGTAAAACGGAATACGAAATACGTGATACGTGATACGTGATGCGTGATACATGATGAGTGATACGTGAGGCGTGATTAGACGAATACCTTTGTCTGTTTGCGCCGAATCTCAACGCAGAGATCGCGGAGAACGCTGAGAAACCCCTTTTTAAAATCTCTGCGAACTCTGCGCGCTCTGCGGTTAAATGGTTTTAAGCGCACACGAATTTGCTTTATGTTTCTGCTTTCCTCACTGCCGGCACGCGCAGATGGACGAGGAGGGCGACGAGCAGAATCGCGCTGGCGCAAACGGCGAGGGCAGTCGGCGCGCCAAAAGTTTGCGCGAGCCACCCCATAAACAAACTTCCAAACGGCGTTGACCCCTGCAATGCCCAGAAGTAAGTGCTAAAGACTCGTCCACGAATTTCGGGCGGCACATTGGTTTGCACCAGCGTGTTGCTCATGGTGTTCGTCGTGACCAAGCCCCAACCCACAGTCGTCATCAATAATAATGTAAGCGGCGTTGAACGCGAGAGAGCAACGCCGAGCAGTGACGCGGCGAAAACAATTTGCCCGCTCATCAGCAACAGGCCTTTGCGTTTAAACGTGGTGCTTTGACTCGCCACAAACATCGCCGCCGTTAACGCTCCAATGCCGGAGACGGTGATCATCGCGCTGTTGCGCGCGGCAACCGCATCTTGTGTGTCCCCCTCCACATGCAACACATCGCGGGCGAAAACCGGAATCTGTTCACGATACGGAAAGCCGAAGAAGCCGGTGATGGATGCCATGAGGATCACGGTGGCGACAAGCGGGGTTCGCGCAATATATTTTTGTCCTTCACGAAAATCTAAGATCGCGCTTCGGCGTTCTTTGTGTTTGACTTCTGGCGCGTGGGTATGAACGAAGAACAAGCTAATGATGACCACCGTGTAACTGACGCCGTTGGCGAAGAACGCCCAGCCTTCTCCCGTATCTTTTAGCAACACCAGAAATGGCGCGGCAATCATCGGACCCACGATGCGCGCCACATTGAAGATAGTGGAATTTAAACCGATGGCGTTGGGCAGAGCTTCTTTGCCGACCAGTTCGCCGATCATCGCTTGGCGCGCGGTCACTTCAATAGATTGCGCCGTGCCTTGAATGAAGGACAGAACGACGATGTGCCAGATGGTGATCACGCCTGTAATGGCGAGATAGGCTAACGTGAACGCTTGCAGCATCAACACGGTTTGCATGACGATCACCACGCGCCGCTTGTCCATGCGTTCCACAAACACGCCGCCCGGTAATGTGAAGAGCAACGTCGGCAACGTTTGGGCAAAGCCGATCAGACCGAGATAGATCGGTTGACCTGTAAGGCGATAAGCGAGATACGGCTGCACTGCGTTCTGCATCCACGTTCCGATGAGCGATACGGCTTGACCGATCCAAAAAATTCTGTAGTCGCGGGATTGCAGGGCGGGGAAGCGAGTCATAAAGTGAACAGTGATCAGTAAATGGTAATTAGTAATTGAGCGCAGGCTATTCTATCAGAGGCGATGATAGACCACTGAAAACTTTCGAGTTACTTTTTTGTAACTGCTCCCGCCCTCGCAGGATGATGAATCATCCTGCTGTTACGCTTCGCGGAAACGCGATAAATCGCGTTGGGGGTCAGTCTGCTTTAGCAGACTTTTTGTAACAGCGTGGAAATTCATTTCCACGCGCAAACGGTGAGCAGTCACGATTTTTTTGTTTAACAACCGCGAGTATAATCATCTTGCGTCACGCACAGACCTGACAGGTTTGGTAACGTGTGGGTTTGCTAACGTGAAAGCAAAACCTGTCAGGTCTTGATCGGGTCTGACTCACCAAAGGATCACTATATGACTGAACTGATATGGGATGGCAAATACGATGCACACGGCAACAAGACCGCGCCTCTGCGCGTCTCGCTGCCGTTTCAAAACGTGGAGACGGTCAACGAGAGCGCCCAAGAACGACAGAAGATGTTGGACTTGTTCGCCGCCGGGCGTGACAGCGAATGGCGCAACCGTTTGATTTGGGGCGATAAAAAATATATCCTGCCTTCTTTGCTCGATGAGTTCGCCGGCAAGGTCAACCTCATTTACATTGACCCGCCCTTCAACGTCGGCGCGAATTTTTCTTTCACCACTACACTACATCCCGAAGATGAAGACGACGAAGAAGTTGCCTCATTTACCAAAGAGCCAAATGTTATTGAACAGAAAGCCTATCGTGATACATGGGGGCGTGGTTTAGATTCATACTTACAATGGTTTTACGAAACAGTGGTGTTACTGCGCGAGTTGCTTGCAGATGATGGAAGTATTTATGTCCATCTCGATTCTCATATGGGGCATTATGTCAAAGTGGTTTTAGATGAGATTCTGGGGTCTGATAATTTTCAAAATGAGATTGTATGGAAAAGAACAGGGGCTCATAATTCTGCAAAGCGATATGGGCCAGTTCATGATGTCCTTCTCTATTATTCAAAGACGGAAGATTTTATTTGGAATCAGCAATATCAAAATCAGGATGACTATATTCAAGAACGGTATACATCTATTGACAATCGTGGGCGTAACTTTCAGGCAGTTAGTCTAATTGCAGCAGGTACACGCGCAGGATCATCGGGAAAGCCTTGGCGTGGCATAGATGTTTCTGCTAAAGGCAATCATTGGCGGTATAAGATTGAGAGACTCGATGAATTGGATAAAGCTGGAGACATTTATTGGCCTCCTAGTGGTGGATTGCCTCGTTTGAAAATGTATGCAGATGTCGCGAAAGGCTCCCTTGTGCAGGATTTGTGGGCTGATATATTTGCTATCAATTCTCAAGCTGTTGAGCGTGTTGGTTATCCAACCCAAAAACCCGAAGCCCTTCTTGAACGTATCATCAAGGCTTCATCCAACGAAGGTGATTTAGTGTTGGATTGTTTTTGCGGCAGTGGCACAACGGCGGCAACCGCTGAGAAATTAAATCGCCGTTGGATCACCTGCGACTTGGGGCGTTTTGCAATTCACACCGCGCGCAAACGTTTACTATCTATTCAAGGCGTGCGTCCCTTCGTCGTGCAAAATCTTGGCAAGTATGAAAGACAAGTGTGGCAAAAGACAGAATTCAGGAGTCAGGAGTCAGAAGAAAGCGGTCAACAAGCGGCGCAACAAGCGTATACGCAATTCATCCTCAAACTTTATGGGGCGCGTCCTATCAACGGCTACACCTATTTGCACGGTCTCAAGAACGGACGCATGGTGCATGTCGGCTCAGTTGACTCCCCCGTCACGTTGGGTGATGTAAATCAAATCGTCAGCGAATTTAAAAAATCTATCGGCAAAGGCAAAGATGCGCCCACTCAAAAAGGCGTGGACATTTTGGGTTGGGACTTCGCCTTTGAATTTCACGAAGTGGTCTCGCAACAGGCGGCGCAAGCCGGGGTCAACGTCAAACCGATCCGCATCCCCAACGATGTGATGGACAAACGCGCGGTGGATGAGGGCGATCTGCATTTCTTTGAACTCGCCGCGCTGGCGGTGGATGTCAAGAAAAAAGGTCGTGCCGTCACGCTCACCCTCACCGACTTCGTCATCCCGCCCGATGATGTCCCCGCCGAAGTGCAGCAAGCCGTTAAACATTGGTCGCAATGGATTGACTATTGGGCAGTGGATTGGGATTACAAAGACGACACCTTCCACAATCAATGGCAAACGTATCGCACCAAACAGAGTCGTGAGTTAGAGAAAAACATTTCCTACACTTACGATGAAGCCGGTAGTTACATCATCGTCGTCAAAGTGATAGACATCTTGGGTAACGATACGACGAAGACGATCAAGGTGGAAGTTAAATAGCTCAATAGACCGACGCGGTCTTTAAGACCGCGTCGGTCTTAACACACCATGCCTCGCAAACCTAAAACATCCCCCGCGCAAGAAAGTTTGTTAGAAGTGAAGACGGCTACCGCGCCGTGTGTGCCAGCGATTCGTGAAGCGGTGAAAGGATGGCGCGAAGCGGGCTACAAAGGTGTCACCGCCACCACCGCGCAACTGCTCAACTACTGGTTCCGCACCGATCATCGTCTCCCTAACAAACGCGCCTTCATGTATCACCCCTCGCAGCGCGAAGCGATGGAAACGCTGATTTATTTGTGGGAAGTAAAAAAGATTCGCGCCCACAAAGACCTACTCGAAACCTTTGCCTCTAAAACAAAAAATTTGCGCTTATTGCAATACGATCTCTTCACCCGTTACTGCATCAAGATGGCAACGGGCAGCGGCAAAACGAAAGTGATGGCGCTCGTCTTCGCTTGGCAGTATTTCAACGCCGTTGCCGAAGATGATGCCGACTACGCGCCTACGACTTTACTCATCGCCCCCAACGTCATCGTCTTCGAGCGATTACGATCCGACTTCGCCAATGGGCGCATCTTCAAAACCGATCCGATTATTCCCCCCGAACTAAAAATTCATTGGGATGTTGAATTTTATATGCGCGGCGATCCCGAACGCGCTTCCTCGCTTGGCGCATTTTATCTGACCAACATCGATCAACTTCATCTTGACAAGGAAGACTCTGACGACGACGAACCCGATGAGATGACTGCTGTGCTGGGGCGCAAGCCGCCGACTCAACCTGCGGCGATAGAAGATTTTACGAAGCGCATCGCTAAACGACGCGGTCACTGTTTAGTGATCAACGATGAAGCGCATCACACCCACGACGAAGACAGCGCGTGGAATAACGTGATTCGCAATTTGCATGCCAATATCAAAACAGGTTTGACCGCCCAACTCGATTTCACCGCCACCCCGCGCCATCAAAAGGGCGGTCTATTTTCGTGGACAGTGTTCGACTATCCCCTCAAGCAAGCGATCTTGGATGGCATCGTCAAGCGACCCGTTAAAGGAATTGCCACCGGAATTCAAGAAGCGAAGTCTAATGTCGCCAGCACGCGTTACAAAGCATTTCTCACCGCAGGTGTAGAGCGTTGGCGCGAATATAAAAAAGAACTTGAGCCGCTCAAGAAGAAACCCCTCTTGTTCGTGATGCTCAACGACACCACCGATGCCGATGATGTGGGCGACTACTTTCAAAAGAAATACCCCGAAGATTTTGCGGGCGATAAATTACTGGTCATTCACACCAAACGTTCAGGCGAGATTTCGGATAAAGACCTTGATAAAGCGCGACAACTTGCGCGTGATGTGGATCAAGGCACGAGTCCGGTTAATGCCATTGTCAGCGTCTTGATGCTGCGTGAAGGGTGGGATGTGCAGAATGTCACCGTTGTCGTGGGTTTGCGTCCTTACACCTCAAAGGCAAACATTTTGCCAGAGCAAACTATCGGGCGCGGCTTGCGTCTGATGTTCCGCGCCAGCAACATTGTTTACACCGAGCGGGTGGATGTTATCGGCAACAAAGCCTTTATCTCATTTGTCGAAGACCTTGAGAAGCAAGAGAATCTAAAACTTGAGACGTTTGAGATCGGCAAAGACAAACTCAAAATTGTTCACATCGCCCCCGATCCGAATCGCAAAGATCAGGATATTCGTCTGCCCTCTTTGAGTCCGTTACTCCAACGTAAAAAATCCATCACTGCCGAGATCAACGCTTTAGACGTGATGACTCTGCCTACGGCGAATCTGCCGCGCAAAGAAGATGCGGTTGAAGAGAAGCGCTTTAAATATGAAGGCTACGATCTCATTACGCTCAAAAAATTGATTGAGCGCGAATACATTTTGCCTGAAGCGCAAACGTCGCAAGAGACGATCTCGTATTACGCCAAGCACATCTCGCAAGAAGTAAAACTACCGAGTCAATTCGCCGCCCTTGCCCCCAAAGTGCGCGCCTATCTGGAGCAACGCGCATTTGGTGAAACAGTTGATCTCAATGATCCAGTGATCATCAAAGCGATTAACACGAATGTCGCGCAATATGTCACAGTAAAAACATTTGTCGCCGCGCTTCAACCTTTAGTCGTGGAATCACTGTCGCCAACACTGATCAACGAAGGGCGCGCCTTGTCAGAATGCGAACCGTTTCCGTGGTCGCGTCCAACGTATGACGCGCCCAAGTGTGTTTTCAATCTTGTTCCGTGCGACAACGAATTTGAACGCGACTTCGCTAAATTTTTGCAGCACGCCAATGATGTCACCCGTTTTTCAAAACTCCCCGAATCATTTGGCTTTGCGGTGGAATACACCGATACCGTTGGCAACTTGCGTTATTACTACCCTGACTTCGTCGCCGAATTAAAAAACGGCGATCACTATTTGATCGAAACGAAGGGGCAAGAAACTTCTGAAGTCGCGCGCAAAGATGATGCCGCGCATTATTGGGCAGAGAACGCTACGCAGTTAACAGGTCAGACGTGGAAGTATGTGAAAGTGCCACAGAAAGAATATGAACAACTGCAACCAACAGAGTTTGGCGATCTGTTAGTGTTTGCAAAATAAAGCTACCAACATTTTCCTCACCCCCAACCCCACTCCCGAAAATAAAAAGCAAAAACATTTTCGGGAGAGGGGAGCGCCCGTCATTGCGAGCGCACTTTGCGAAGCAATCTCAAACCCAAATAACAAGATTGCTTCGTCGCAAAAAACGCTCCTCGCAATGACGGCTCAAGAAAAAATTTTAACCCAAAAGAATCAATTCCCCCTCTCCTGATGACGCCTTTGGTTCTTGTCATCAGGAGAGGGGGTTAGGGGGTGAGGCATCAGCCCGTATTCTTGAGTCCCGCCGCCACCCCCACAATACTCAACCTCAGCGCATCCATGATCTCCTTGCGCTCGTCGCTCTCGGCGGGCAGAGCGCGCAGTTTGCGTAATAGACCTAATTGAATGAAGCTCATCGAGTCGACGTAGGGGTTGCGGAGTTTAATTGCCCGTTGCAATACCGGCTCGTTGCCCAACAAAACTTTTTGGCGGTTCACCAACAGCAACATCTCGCGTGTGCGATCATACTCGTCACGAATCTGGTTGAAGACTCGATCTCGCAATTCACGATCCGCCACGAGATCGGCGTAACAACTGGCAATCGCCATATCGGCTTTGGCTAATGCTTGTTGGGCGTTGTCCATCATCGCCCGGAAGAAATACCAACCGCGATACATCAGGCGCAGTTGATCAACTCCATTCGGGATTCGCTCCACGTAACGGGCAATCGCACTGCCGAGTCCGTACCAGCCCGGCAACGTATTACGACTCTGCATCCAAGCAAAGACCCAAGGGATGGCGCGCAAGTCTTCCAATCGTCCACTGGCACTTCGTTTTGACGGACGCGAGCCAATCGTCAGTTCGGTGATCACGTCAATCGGAGTCGCCTGCCCAAAGTATTCCAGAAAGTCCGGCGTCTCATACACAAATTTGCGATACGCTTGATGCGCCGACTCGGACAGTGACTCCATCGCCGCTTCCCACTCCGGTTGCACGCCAGAGCTCGTGCCAGCCGCCACGCGCAAGACCGCGCCCACCACTTGCTCTAAATATCGTTGAGCGATGATCGGATGACCGAATCGATCAAACAACACTTCGCCTTGCTCAGTCAGTCGGATCGATCCGTGCATGGTGTTCGGCGGCAATCCGAGAATCGCGCGATGCGTGGGTCCGCCGCCGCGCCCAATCGCGCCGCCACGCCCGTGAAAAAAAGTTAAGCGCACACCGAATTTTTCGGCGACCTTCGTCAGTGTGCGCTGCGCGCGATACAAGGCCCAACTTGCCGTGACGTAGCCGCCGTCCTTCGTGCTGTCCGAATATCCAAGTTGAATCAACTGATGATCGTTTCGTGTTCGCAAATGTTCGCGATAGACGTTCACGCTCAACAACGACTCCAACATCATCGGCGCCTCTTCGAGATCGGCAATCGTTTCCAGAAGCGGCGCAACGTCCAACGACAACTCCACGCGGCGCATCAGCCACAGCACTTCCAACACGTCACTCGGCGCGTGCGCCATGCTGATCATGTAATAGCCTAACGCCGAGGCATCGTGATCGTGGGCGCGCTTCAACAAATTAAAGAGATTGTTCGACTCAAGCGTCTTCTCGGAAAACGTGAATTGCGAGCTTGTCTTAAATTCACCTTTCTCAAGCTGCGCCGCCAACAACTTAACTTTTTCCGATTCGGGCTGCGCGGCATAATCTTCGGTGACGCCGCCAACCTTCAATAATTCCGTGATCGCTTCTTCATGCTCGCCACTATGTTGGCGGATGTCGAGCGCGGCGGTGTGCAAGCCAAAAGTTTGGGTGTGATGAATCAATGGCGCAAAACGTTCTTCGGCTAACAGAGTCGCTTTACTGCGCGCCAAGCTGTCCTCAATGCGCCTAAGGTCTTTTAGCACTTCGTCGCCATTGGCGTAGATTCGATCATCGTTTAAATGGGTGACGATGATTCCTAACGCTTGGCGATACGGCTGATCAGGATGATCCGCTTCCAGTTGTTTGAGCGAATAAGGGAAACGTTCTCGCTGCTCGCTCAAAAAAGATTCGATCTGCGACACGTAACGCACCGATAGACTCATCTCCCACATCAACCGCATCACCGCGTTCTCCAAGTTCTCTCGCGCCAACTCGCGGTGCAAGGCAAGCGTCGCCGATGTCACTTCGTTGTTCACAAACGGATTGCCGTCTCTGTCGCCGCCGATCCACGATCCGAATTTAAAAATAGGCGGGATGTTGAAGACGTGATCGGGATAGGCGCTTGCCAGTCCCTCTTCCAGCGAGCGATAGGTTTCCGCCACCGCGTTGAACAGAGTCCCGGAGAAAAACCACAAACCGTTTCGCACTTCGTCAATCACCGTCGGCTTCTCCACCCGCACTTCGTCGGTCAGCCACAACAACGTGATTTGCGTTTGCAATTCGGTGTAAGCCTCGTCGAGATCGCGCGGCGAGACGTCCTCTGAATCGACCCGTTGTAGTGTGGCGCTGATCGCCCGCAATTTCTCCAGCACGCTGCGCCGTTTCGATTCGGTGGGGTGGGCGGTGAAGACAAAATCAACCGAGAGCTGATCGAGCAATGCTTGCACGTCGTGCGGAGTCAAACCGTGATCGCGCAAAGTAAAAACGGCGTCGGCGATAGAGTCGGCAACAGGGTCAATGTCGGCGGCACGGTCGCGCGCCCGCAGCACGCGCACACGGTGATGTTCTTCGGCGAGATTCACTAAATGGAAATAAGAGGTGAAGGCTTTGAGCGTCAGAAGATTTGTTTCGATGTCGGCTTCGTCGCTGATATGGGTCAGGGCGCGCAGGTTGTCTGGCGAGGCGGCGGCGCGCCAGTCTTTGGCGAGGGCGCGAATCCGTTCCACGCGCGCAAAGATGGCGGGGTCTTCCTGTTCGCGGATCGTTTCGCCGAGTAGATCGCCCAGAATATGAATCTTTTGACTTAAAGCATCACCCGAAGAAGTTCGCCGCATGTATGTATTTTATCCTATGCGCCAATTCGTCATTGCGAGTGATCCATCGCGGGCAGACCGACGCGGTTTTGGAAACCGCGTCGGTCTCGGCGCGACCCGCAATGACGCTGACGTGATTTGCGTAAGTTCAGCCTGTCTACCTCTTTACCTGTCTACCTGTTCACCTGTATACCTCTTAATCATCACAGTATATAATCCTCCTCAATGGCAACCCCGATGATTGGTCGTTACGAAGTTAAATCCGAGTTGGGGCGTGGCGGCATGGCGACGGTCTATCATGCCTACGACCCGCGCTTCAAACGCGACGTGGCGATCAAAGTTCTGCCGCGCGAATTTTTACACGACCCATCGTTCCGCGCCCGCTTTGAACGCGAAGCGCAAACTATTGCCGCGCTCGAACACGCAGCAATTGTCCCCGTCTACGATTTTGGCGAGCAGAGCGGCGTGCCATATTTTGTCATGCGCCTCATGCCCGGCGGTTCACTTGCCGATCATCTTAAACAAAAAGGTTCGCTGACTCTTCAAGAAGTCTCGCGCATTTTTAATCGCCTCGCGCCCGCCCTCGATCACGCTCACTCAAAAGGCGTCATCCACCGCGATCTTAAACCGGCTAACATCCTCTTCGATCAAAATAACGATCCGTATCTCTCTGATTTTGGAATTGCAAAATTAACTCAAGGCAGTGGCTCGTTCACCGGCAGTGCTATTGTTGGCACGCCGTCTTACATGAGTCCGGAACAAGCAAGGTCGGACGCGGTGGTGGATGCGCGCAGCGATGTGTATGCGCTCGGCGCGATTCTTTTTGAACTACTCACCGGGCAAACGCCGTATAAAGGGGAGACGCCGATGGGCGTGGTGGTCAAACATATCACCGAACCCGTGCCGCGCATCTTAAGCATTGATCCGAATCTGCCTGCTGATTGTGAGACGTTGATCTCTAAAGCGATGGCGAAAGATGCTAACGCGCGCTACCAAACCGCAGGTGAATTCGCCTCCGCGCTTGAGACAGTTGCCTTAAACAAACCGCTGCCCACGCAAGGCGGCGACACTCCGGTGTTCTTGGGTCAGACTCAAGATGGGCGAATCATTTTATCGAAATCTCCTCAAGCCGATTCTCCTATTCAGCCGCCAACTGTAAAACCTATTACGCCGACAAAGTTGGCGAAGGCGCAAAAGGGAAAAGAAAAAAGTGGCGGCGTCCCCGTGTGGGTCTGGGCTTTGGGTGGTGTATTGGTCTTGGGATTTTTGGCGTTGCTGGGTGGAGGGATCATCTTGGCGAATGTGCTTAATTCGCCCGACCCAACTGTGGTGGTCATCACATCACCTCAACCTGTTGTCGCCACAATAGATTTCCCGACAGTGCCGCCGACTCGAACCGCGACGCCTCAACCTACCAATACACTTGTGCTGAGAGCCACCGAAACGCGCGTCAATGCGCCCACACGCCCAAGCAGCACGCCCGATCTGCGAGCGACAACGGCGGCCGAGCTTCGGTTGACCGAAGCGGCGTATATTGCTAGAGCAACTACGGCGAGCGCGGATGACAAGGTGCAGATCGTGACGGTTCAAGTTTCAGCCAGCATCATGAAAGTTGATTTCAAGACGGCGGGCTTTGCTCCATCGGCAAACGGGCAGAAGATTCGCTTCTATTACAACACGATGAATCCTAAATTGCAGGGTTACGATTATGCCGGCACAAGTCCATTGGTGGCGCGTTATGATCGTCCGGCATCTGCCTCTGAATTCTGCGCGATAGTCATTACGGCGGATTATGTTGTGCGCAGCGGCACGGGGAATTGCGTGAAGCTGCCGTGATTATGTCTAAACCTACTCGCGGTGAAGTCGAAGCGTCACTCGCCAACGCCATCATTCAGTTTGAAAAAGATCACTTGGGTCGAGGGCCCGCCGAAGCTCGCGTGTTTATCATTGAGGACATGATCCTCGTCCGCTTGCGCGGGGTGCTGACGCCAGCCGAAGTCAAGTTAGCGCAAACGGCTGAGGGACACACTCTGATCAAGCAAGTGCGGCGACAACTTTTGGAAGGATCGCGCCCGTTGTTAGAAAGCATTGTTCAGGAAAAGACGGGCTGTCAGGTGATAAGTCTGCACACAGACATCAGCGCCAAAACCAGCGAGCGCATTATTGTGTTTACTTTGGTCGAGAACTTGGGCGCACAATTAGAACACAAAGGATAAGAGCCTGCTGAGAAATAAATTTAACTGATAGTCAGTGCTGTATAATATAAAGCGAATCCCAGATTGAATCTGGATCGGCGGACAAGACAAAGCGCAGTCACCGGGCTTAATCGAGTGACGACGGGTTGCACTGTAGGCCGGCATCACCTCTTAAACAAGAGGTCTGCCGGTCTTTTTTTATTTTTGGAGGTCACCATGAAACACTATCTTCCCCCCTTCAGTTTGCCGCCTCGCTGGCGGTGGTTATTCTGGCCAGTGATAGGAGTCAGTGGCGGCGGAGCTGCTGTCGCTCTATGGCTAGAAGAAGAAGCCATTGCCCTCGCGGAGTGCGCGCCGCTCGCCGCTATCCCCGGCATGGCGGCATTATTGTATTGGTTCAATCACCTCGTCTTCAAGGCAGCTCAAATACGCCGCGAAGACTTGACGAACAAAACTATTTCACGAGATAAAAAATAATAATGAAAATTAAAAACAAAACAACAATTTGGCACACTTTCTCCAGCGAAACACTCTACACCCTTCTGAAATCCTCATCTGCCGGATTGACGCATGATGAGTCGGTGCGCCGTTTAGCCGAACACGGTCCGAATGAACTGCAAGCGGCTCAGCGCATCTCGCCGTGGACGTTGCTCTTTGAGCAATTCAAGAATGTCTTGATAGTGATCTTGCTCGTTGCCATAGCCCTTTCAGCGTTCTTGGGGCATGGCGTTGAAGCCATTGCAATTGCGGTGATCGTGCTGTTCGCGGTGCTGTTGGGTTTTGTGCAAGAGTATCGCGCTGAACGGGCGATTGAAGCCTTGCGCCAAATGGCGGCGCCTACTGCCACTGTATTGCGCGGGGGTGAAGAAATAGAAGTGGCGGCGCGTGAGCTGGTACCGGGCGATGTGATCCTCCTACGTGCCGGAAACAAAATTCCCGCCGATGTCCGATTGATCGAGTCTATCAATTTACAAATCGAAGAAGCCGCGCTCACCGGCGAGTCGGTGCCGGTAGAAAAACACGCCGCGCCAATTTCGGGCGAAGATTTAGCGGTAGGTGATCGTAAAAATATGGGCTACACCGGCACCGCCGCGACTTACGGCCGAGGTCGGGCGATGGTCGTCGAGACGGGTATGAGTACTGAGTTCGGCAAGATCGCCCAAATGCTGCAAACGATTGAAACTGGTAAGACTCCATTGCAAGAAAATTTGGATAAGGTTGGGCACACGCTGGCGCGCGCCGCCTTTGTCGTGGTGGCGATCATTGTCGCCCTCGGTCTTTTCCGTGGACAACCTTTTATCGAGATGTTAATCTTCGGCATTGCGCTGGCTGTCGCTGTGGTGCCGGAAGCGTTGCCGGCCGTGGTCACTATCTCTCTCGCCCTCGGCGTGCAGCGTATGGTGAAGCGCAACGCGCTGATGCGCCGCTTGCCGGCAGTTGAAACGCTCGGCAGCACGTCGGTGATCTGTTCCGACAAGACCGGCACGCTGACGAAGGACGAGATGACGGCGCGCAAAATTTTTGTGGACGGGCAAATGCTGGAAGTGTCGGGGGCGGGCTATGCGCCGTTTGGTCAATTCTCGCGTGACGGCGTCACCGTTAAACCTTTTGCGCCACTCACACAATTGTTGCGAGCGGCTACTCTTGCTTCCGATGCTCATATCGTCCGCAGCGAATCTGATGATCGGTGGCACGTCAAAGGCGACCCGACCGAAGGCGCGTTGGTGGTTGCCGCCGCCAAAGCCGGGTTGCCCAAAGCCGATCTTGATTCGCAATTCCCGCGCGTGAACGAAATCCCCTTCACATCGGAAACGAAACGCATGACGACGCTGCACACGAGTCCTGAGGGGATGTTCGCCTGCGCCAAAGGCGCGCCGGAAATTATCCTTGACTCTTGTGCGCGGCAGTTGACCACAGAGGGTGAAACGCCGCTCGACGTTGCAAGCAAAGAAATGATTCTGGAAACAGCTCGACAGATGGCGAGCGAAGCGTTGCGCGTACTCGCGGTGGCGTCTAAAGCAAACGCCAAGTTGGAGAATGCCGAACACGACATGACGTTTCTGGGATTGGTTGGGATGATTGACCCGCCGCGACCTGAAGCCAAAGCGGCGATTCAAACTTGTGAGCAAGCCGGCATCAAGGCGATCATGATCACCGGCGATCACCCTCTCACGGCGCAAGCCGTCGCCCGCGAATTAGGTTTGCTCAAAACGGGTCGGGTCGTCACGGGCGCGGAACTGGAAGCGATGAGCGAGGTCGAATTTGAGCGTGAAGTGGAAAATATTGAAGTCTATGCCCGCGTCTCTCCGGCGCATAAATTGCGCGTGGTCACGGCTCTACAAAAGAACGACCACATTGTGGCGATGACGGGCGACGGCGTGAACGATGCGCCTGCGCTCAAAAAAGCGGACATTGGTATTGCGATGGGGATCACCGGCACGGACGTGACTAAAGAAGCCGCCGCTATGACTCTCACCGACGACAACTTTGCTTCCATCGTCGCGGCGGTGGAGGAGGGGCGCGGCATCTTCGGCAACATCAAAAAGTATTTGATGTATTTACTTTCATCCAACATTGGCGAAATTGGTTTGATGGCGGGCGCCACTTTACTGGGTTTGCCTTTGCCCTTGAGCGCGGTGCAAATTCTATATGTCAATCTTGCCACGGATGGCTTGCCTGCTTTAGCGTTAGCGGTAGATCCGCACGAACCCGATCTAATGCGCCGTAAACCGCGCAACCCGCGCACCGGCATTTTCACTCGCCCTGTTGTGACTCTCATGGTAGTGGGAGGCGTGTGGTCAGCCATTGTCAACTTAGGTCTCTTCGCTTGGGCGCAGAGTTCCGGACGCAGTATCGAAGAAGCCATGACGATGACGTTTGTCTCGCTGGTGTTGATTCAATTTTTCAAAGCTTACAACTTCCGCTCTGACCGTCATTCGGTATTGACCAAACCCTTTGCCAACAAATGGTTGAACCTGGCGATCCTGTGGGAATTAGTGCTGTTAGTCGTGATCGTCTATGTGCCTGTGCTGCATGAACCGTTTGGCACGTTTAGTCTGCCATGGATTGACTGGGCAATAGTCATTCTCTTGTCTTTGACGATCTCGCCAGTGTTGGAATTGGCGAAGTGGATGGAACGGCGCGGCTGGTTTGGGAAGATGTCCTAATGTACACCATACCCCTGAAGACCTTCCTTCTCTTTGCTGCGTTGCACATTGCCTTATTCGTGGTTACAGTTACCCTGATCGCGCGGCAGACAATTCGCCGCACCGCGCGTCGTTTCAGCGCGGTTAACCGCTGATAAACAGGAGAATCAAGTATATGGACTGGATAGCCGACCCTCAAACGTGGATCGCTTTTTTAACACTCGTCGCCCTCGAACTCGTCCTTGGCGTAGACAATGTCATCTTCATTTCAATCTTGGCGGGCAAACTGCCTACCCATGAGCAACAAAAAGCGCGCACCACCGGATTAGGATTGGCGGTGTTCACGCGCCTGCTACTTCTTTTTTCGCTCTCGTGGATTATTGGACTTACCGCGCCACTATTCACGGTATTCAAATATGAAATCTCCGGGCGCGACATCATTCTTATCCTCGGCGGCTTGTTTCTACTGGGCAAGAGCACCCATGAGATTCATCAAAAACTGGAAGGCGCGGAAGGGCACGCTTCGGCAAGCGTCAAACCCTCCTTTGTTAACGTCCTTGTGCAAATTCTTTTGCTGGATGTCGTCTTCTCACTCGATTCGGTGATCACGGCTGTGGGGATGGTAGATCAAATTTGGATCATGATTGCCGCCGTGCTCATCTCGTCAGGGGTGATGATCCTGTCCGCCGCGCCTATCAGCAGCTTTGTAGATCGCCATCCCACTATTAAAATGCTGGCGTTGAGTTTTCTCCTGCTTATTGGTTTCACGTTGATAGTCGAAGGCTTACACCAACATATTCCCAAAGGCTACATCTATTTCGCGATGGCATTCTCAGTGTTCGTAGAAATGCTCAACTTGCGGTTAAGGAAATCTCATGTCGCGCCGGTGAAGTTGCACGAGGCTTACGTTAGCGAGACGGGGAAAGGGGCGGCAGTCTCGGATTGAGACAATGAACGAATTAATTTCTATAGTCACCACGGAAGACATCCTCCCCAAGTATAAAAGTGGCCCTATCGGGCTACTTTTGGAATATCACAATCTCCACCGACCTTTGGATGAGTACGCCAATGCTCAACTGTTGATTGGCATGTGCATGGATAATCGCAAACATCTTCGTCTCCCAGATAATTTTGCTTTTATCATTCGTGCCGGTGGCGCGAATCTCAGGTACAGCGAATTCAAAGTGTCTTATGCCATCGCCATTGGTGGAGTCAAAGCCATTGCCCTCATCGGACATAACAACTGTGGCATGGTAAATCTAATGTCTAAGCGAGAGGCTTTTGTGGAGGGACTTGTGGACAACGCCGGCTGGAATGGCGTAAAGGCAGAAGAGCATTTCATGTATTTAGCGCCCATGTTTGAGATCGGGAATGAAATAGACTTTGTCTTGACCGAAGCTAAACGTTTGCGTCTACTGTATCCGAAAATTCAAATTGCCCCGTTACTGTATCGCGTAGAAGACAATCTCTTATATCTGTTAAACGAGAGCGGAGTGTGAGCGCGACGGTGGTCGAGCGCTTACGCGGCAAGGGCAAGCAGATGGAGTATTTGGTGTTCGAGAACGAAGGACACGACGTGTTGAAGTTCGAGAATCGTGTGAGGTGTTATAACGCTATCACCGATTTCTTTGTGAAGTGCCTGAAACCCTGATCTTGCCAAAAGCGTAAGACTTTCGGTATACTGAGTGCAGTAAGAAAAACTGTATAGAAGGTTCTCGGCTTCATAGATTCCGAGAAATGGCGGAGACGGTCACAAGTTTATTTGTGCCGTCTCAATTTTTATTAAAGGACTTATGCAAAGAAGGTGATTCTATGATCTGGATCGCATTTGCTGTAAGTGCGACGATGAATCAACGATTACTGAGCACGAGGAGGCATACATGATCGTTCCCCTGTTGTCTGCGTTAGCTATCGTCATCGCCTCAGCCAAACTGGGCGGTTGGTTTTTTAGCTATTTAAAACAGCCGGTGGTTTTGGGAGAACTTTTAGTAGGGCTGATCTTAGGTCCCTCGTTGCTCAATATTTTTGGCTCAGATTATTTTCAAAAAGCGCATGTTTCGGACGCGCTTCACGAATTTGGCGAGTTAGGTGTGATCTTCTTGATGTTTGTCGCCGGACTCGAAGTTCATCTCTCCGATTTTGCGAAGGCTGGCAAACCGGCAGTGCTGTCGGGAGTGTTGGGAGTGGTGTTTCCGATCATTTTGGGATCGCTGGCAGTGTTGCCGTTCGGTTATGCGCTTGATCAAGCGATCTTCCTTGGTATTGTGATGGCGGCGACATCGGTTAGCATCTCGGCGCAAACGTTGATGGAGATGGGGCGGCTTCGCAGCCGCGAAGGCCTCACACTACTGGGCGCGGCTGTGGTGGATGACGTGTTAGCCATCGCCGTGTTATCCACCTTCTTGGCTTTTGCGCTCGGCGGGGGGACGAGTGTAGTGGAGTTGGTTTGGATACTGTTGCGAATGGTACTGTTCCTCATCGGCGCGTTTGTGTTTGGGATGTGGTTCTTGCCGCGCGCCGCGCGCTGGGTAGAGGATAAACGTTTGCCCATCGGTGAGCCGGTGATGTCGTTGATCGTGGTGAGCATTTTATTTTTCGCTTGGGCGTCAGAAGCCGTAGGCGGAGTCGCGGCGATCACCGGCGCCTTTATCGCCGGGGTGGCGCTGGCTTCCAGTCCGCTCAAAGAAAAGATCGAGCGCGGGGTTCACACGCTTGCCTATTCTTTTTTCGTGCCGATATTTTTGGTAAGCATTGGACTCGCCGCCAATGCGCGTTCGCTTTCGGTCAACGATTTGGGGCTTACCCTGATGATCAGTCTGATTGCCATCGTCTCCAAGCTGATCGGGGCTGGGCTTGGGGCGCGGGTTGGCGGCATGAGCGGCGGCGAATCGTGGCGCGTTGGAATCGGAATGATCTCGCGCGGTGAAGTGGGCTTGATCGTCGCCTCGGTGGGCGTGGGGGCAGGGATTCTCACTTCCGCTTCATTCACTTCTATTGTATTAATGGTGTTGGTGACGACGTTGATCACGCCGCCGTTGTTGCGGTGGGCGTTTCGTGGAAAGGAGATCGAAAATGTCTGAGCTGATTGTGTTAGTGGTTGACGATGCGGCAAAAGTGACCGAGGTGCTTAACGCTTGGCTGGAAGTGGGCGTGCCGGGTGTTACCATGTTAGATAGCATGGGGTTGGGGCATGAGTTCGATAAATACGGCGCGCGCAGCGACTTGCCTTTAATGCCGTCGTTGGAAAGTTTGCTCCGTGTGCGAGAAGAAAACAGCCGCACGCTGTTCACGGTTGTGCCAGATGGTTTTGATGTAGATAGGTTGATCGCCTCGACAGAAGCGATTACAGGTTCGTTGGATGATCCCGATACGGGCATTTTATTCACACTGCCTGTCACGCGAGTGCGCGGGTTCCATCGGCGGCAGAAAAAATAATCAGGGTAAGCAGTCTGTATCTCAACTGCAACTTACTTGCCCTACTTTAGTCCTGTGATAATATAGGCAACACATTACCCCGAGGAGAATTGCGCTATGAATTTTTTGCTGAAGATTTCAAGAGGTATTGACGCTTTCACCGATTTTATTGGCAATCACGTGACGGATTATATCGTTGTGTTGACGATCATCGTCGGTTTCTACAATGTGTTCGTGCGCTACCTGGGGCGATTTATTGAACTGCAACTCTCTTCAAATGTTTATATCGAACTCCAGTGGTATCTGTTTTCCATGATCTTCTTCTTGGGGTTCGCCTACGTCCTCAAACACAATGTCAACGTGCGGGTGGACTTCCTCTATGCCAACTGGAGCGAGCGCACCCGCGCTTGGGTAGATTTTGTCGGCACGCTCATCTTCATCGTCCCCTTCTGCATTTTAGGTATTTACGTGACCATCGCCCCGGTTTGGTTCTCGTGGGGCTTTTTGCCAAACGGCACATGGGGCGGCTCCATTGAATGGTCGCCCGATGCCAATGGTTTGCCGCGCGCCCCCATCAAGAGCATGATCATTGTAGCGTTTGCCTTGTTGCTGTTGCAGGCAATTTCCCAAGTCATTAAATATGCCGCCATCATTAGCGGGCATGTGGAAATTGCTAAGCAGATCGCTGCTGAAACTGAAGTCACTGCGGTAGAGTAAATTTGATTTGGGAGAGAGGAGACTAATTTATGAATGAAATCGTGCTTCAACAATCGAGTCCGTATGCCTGGCTTGCCATTGCTATGTTTGTCGGTTTCTTTTTTATTTTGATGAGCGGCTTTCCGGTAGGCTTTGGTTTTGCGGCGACAGCGATCGTGTTTGGGCTGATCGGCTTGGCGGTGGGCGCGTTCAATTTTGATCGCACGCGGGTGTTGCCCAATGCTTGGTTCAGCACCATGTCCAACTTCACTTTGCTTGCCATTCCCTACTTTGTCTTTTTAGGTTCTGTCCTCGAAAAATCCGGCATAGCAGAAGAATTGTTGGAAACAGTCGGCATCTTAATGGGTTCGTTGCGCGGCGGCTTGGCGTTGGCGCTCGTTCTCGTCGGCACGTTGTTGGCGGCAACCACCGGCGTGGTGGCGGCAACCATCATCATGATGGGTATGCTCTCGCTGCCGACCATGCTCAAATATGGCTACGATAAAGAACTCTCAACCGGAACGATTATGGCGGCCGGAACATTGGCACAAATAATCCCGCCGAGTTTGGTATTAGTGATCTTAGGTGATACCGTCGGCGTCAGCGTGGGCGATCTCTTTCGGGGAGCGCTCATCCCCGGTTTGATGATGTCCGCTTCTTACGCCATCTATGTCTTAGCCGTCGGATTCTTCAAGCCGCATCTGGCTCCGGCTCTGCCGCCCGAAGCGCGCACCTTGCGAGGTTTGCCCCTCCTCCGAAGAACTTTCCGCGCGGTGGTGCCGCCCGTCGTCTTGATTTTCATGGTGTTAGGCAGCGTGTTCTCTGGCATTGCCACCCCCACCGAAGCCGGTGGAGTGGGCGCGGTTGGAGCCTGTGTCTTAGCCGCTTTCAATCGCCGCTTGAATTGGAAGTTGATCAAAGATGCGGCGCACTCCACCTCGCGTATTGTGGGGTTAGTCGTTATCATCCTCTTCTGCTCATCGTTCTTTAGTTTGGTGTTCGATGGATTGGGCGGCAAGGGCTATGTCACAAACCTACTCGTCAACACTCCGGGCGGCGTCATCGGCTTCATGATTGTGGCAAACATCGCCATCTTCTTGCTCGGCGTGTTCTTGGAGTTCACCGAAATTTGCTACATCGCCATGCCGTTGCTTGCCCCTGCCGCCAGTGCCTTGGGCATTGATCTGGTATGGTTTTCAATCGTGATGGCGGTCAACCTGCAAACAGCTTTCATCTCGCCGCCGGTAGGCTTCTCATTGTTCTATATGCAAAGCGTTGTTCCCAAAGAGATCAGCACCTTTCAGATTCACAAGAGCGCGATTCCCTTTATGGTGTTGCAAGTGATCGTCTTGGCGTTGGTGATTGCCTTTCCGCAAACGGTAACGTGGTTGGTGAATCTTTCGTTCAAGTGAACCGCCAGACCCTTCGGGTTTCGAAAACCCGAAGGGTCTTTGGTTTAAAACAAAACACCGAGTGTCTCGCGGAGCGGACACTCGGTGTTTTTTGTTGCCTGTTATTACTTGATGCTGCTGTAGACGTGAGTTGAGAAAGCAAACTCGTTGACCTTGTTCCACGCATAAACGCCCGCGCGGAATTGCTTCCATTGATCGTAAATCGCTTTGAAATCTGGATCGCTGGCGGCATAACCATCGTATAGCTTGAAGGCTTCGGTCTCGGCGGCAGTCAAGATATCTTTGCTGTACGAGCGTAGTTCTACACCGCCCGCCTTGAGCTTGCCTAAGGCCTCGTTGTTGCGCGAATCGTAGCGAGCCAACATACCCAAGTTCGCTTCGTAGGCGGCTGAACGCACGGCTTCTTGATACACCTTCGGCAGCGTCGCCCACTTGGCAAGATTGACTTGCACTTCCAGTGAAGGACCGGGTTCCCACCAACCGGGGGCATAGTAATACTTGGTTGCTTTATGCAAGCCGAGCTTCTCGTCGTCGTACGGACCGACCCACTCAGCGGCATCTACCGCGCCGGTTTGCAACGCTTGGAAGATTTCACCACCAGCCAACGTTTGCACGGTGACGCCTAACTTGGTCATCACCTGACCGCCCAAGCCCGGAATGCGCATCTTGATACCCTTGAGGTCTGCGGCGACGTTGATTTCCTTGCGGAACCATCCACCCATTTGCGCGCCAGTATTGCCTGCCGGGAATTGGATGATGCCGAACTTCTTGGCATAGAAATCTTGCAGCAGCTTCAAACCGCCGCCATCATACAACCAGGCGTTTTGCTGATTCGCCAAAAAGCCGAATGGCAGGGCGGTGCCAAACGCGGTCACGTTGCTCTTGCCTACATAATAGTAAGAAGCGGTGTGACCCATTTCCACGCCGCCTTGCTGCACGGCGTCCAACACTTGCGTGCCGCTAAAGCCGGCAACTTCGCCCGCCGCGCGCGGGGTGATCTTGAACTTGCCATCGGTCAATGCCAATACGCGCTCGGCAAAAATTTGCGCGCCACCAAAGATGGTGTCCAAGGCAACGGGCCAGCTCGTTGCCATTTGCCAATTGAAGCTCGGCGCTTGAGCTTGCGCGGCAGTGGGCGGTGCGCTTGTGACGGCGCTGCCGGCTGCCGTCGGCTGCGCGGCGGTAGTCGGTTGCGCCGCAGCCGCAGTGGGCTGCGCTTGTGTTACGGGCGCGGGTGTGCTACATGCCACTGCTGCCGCGCCGACTGCGCCAACAGTTGCAACTTTCAAAAACTCTCGACGTTTCATAAAACTGCCTCCTCCGAAGGTTTGAATTTAGCTTCCTCAAGAAGCTAGCGGATAATGGAATGATTTTACAGGAAGTGAGAATACAATGTCAACAAAGCTATCGATCTCTTAATCAGCCGGAGAAACCCGTTTTCTTGGAGAAAACGGGTTTCTCCCCCATTTTCGGCGTCACCCGTAACTCCTTTGTAACCACACCCGCATCGAACTCACGCCGCGATTTCCCCATACACTGTATGGCACGGCAGTTACATTGATCGGATCGATTCGCGGTCTGGCGAAACGATAGAGTTCCTCGCCCCAATCATTTTGACTAATGGCGACTCCTTTGCCCCTTAATACCGTCACCCCGCCCAACAAGGTGGCGCGGTGTTCTGCTTCCCAACCATTTTCGTTAATCACCAAACGACTCACGTCCACATTGTCGTGATCTACACCCTCCACACAATACACAATCGGTCCCCGTTGCAGCGCCACGCGCCCGATCATCTGCCGCACGTTTGGATTGGCGTATACAAAACGAATCGGCATCTCGAAGTTAAGCGTAATCGTATCACCTGCTTTCCATTCGCGGTCAATTACGATGTAACCGCTCAAGACTTCCGAAGTCTCTAAGACTTCGGAAGTCTGAAGAATCACAACGTCGTTCACGCGCGCGACAAACGATTCGCACCACGCCGGACGGCGAAGATGAATCTTAAATCGCGCAGGCGTTGGCGGCGTCACCGTGATCGTGACGTTTCCATCCCAAGGATAATTTGTCGTTTGCTTAATCATCAATCCGTTTTCAAATCTCGCTTCACTCTGCGCGTAGAGGTGAACCCAGACCTCCGAAGTCTTCGCGGTGTGTGCGACTTCGGAAGTCTGAGAATAAAAATAATTCCCCACACTCGCCAACAGCCGCGCGATGTTTGGCGGGCAGCAGGCGCAGCTATACCAAGGCTCGCGCCTGTGATCGCTGTTGCTTGCCAATGGATTTACATACTCAAATAATTTTCCGTCGAGTGAGACGCTGCTGAGCACGTTGTTATAAAGAACGCGCTCGATCACATCGGCATATTGCGAATCACCCGTGGCGTTCAACATTCTGTGCGCCCAAAAAATTAAGCCGATCCCCGCGCACGTCTCGGCGTAGGCGCTCTCGTCGGGTAGATCGTAATCGCTGGTGAAACCTTCGTTGGATGACGACGACCCAAGTCCGCCCGTGATGTAGAGGCGTTTGCTGACAAGATGCCGCCAAAGTTTTTTGCACATATCAAGCAACGACTCATCATTCGTCTCGCGTGCTAGATCCGTCATCGCCGAATACAAATACATGGCGCGCACAGCGTGACCCGCCACTTCGGTTTGCTCGCGCACAGGACGATGCGCTTGCAGATAGGTGTAGTCGCCGCCGAAATAGTATTTGCTTGGGTCTTCGCCGCGCGCCCGCGCCTCAACATCGTAATAGTGCGGTTGTGCGCCGCGTTCCTCGAGAAAGTATTGGGCGAGATTCAAGTATCGCTTTTCTTCTGTCAAACGATACAACTTGATTAATGCGAGTTCAATCTCTTCATGTCCACAATAGCCGCGCTTCTTTCCCTCCTCGCGCCCAAACTGTGATTCGATGTGATGCACATAATGCTTCAACACATCGAGCATTGAATCTTTGCCTGTTGCTTGATGATGAGCCACAGCCGCTTCGAGCAAATGCCCGGCGCAATACATCTCGTGCTTGTCGCGCAAGTTCGTCCAACGATTTTCGGGTTCAACACGGATATAGTGTGAGTTGAGGTAGCCATCCTTCATTTGAGCTTCGTTCATCATGGCGATGATCTCGTCAAGTTGCTGATCAAGTTGTAATTGGTAATTGGTAATTAGGGAGTAACTTGCCGCTTCCATCCACTTCGCCACATCCGAATCCCAAAAGACGTGCGGCGTGTTCGGTTCACCTTGATTCCATTTCCAAGCGTCAATCCTTCCCGTCTGTTTACACTGCTCGTAAATGTGCGGGATGGTCTGCGCCCGATTTGTCTCAATCCGTGATCGCCAAAGTGAATCGTTGAAGGTGATGTGGGTGAAGGGGAGGGGGTTCATGGGTTGTTGGAGATTGGAGATTGGAAGTGGGTGTGTTTCAAATGAGTCGGCATCCGTTTTCAGAAATAGATTCTATCGAGAATGGCTCGTTGCACTTTTAGAACATTGCGGAGGGGTGACTTTCTAATCCGCTACCTGACATTTTTCTGATCCCAACCATTATTCTGCATGGCGGCATGGGAGTCGCACGCGCGGTAACGGTCAAAGTTCAGAACAAAATTCGGGAGCGGATTAGAGTGCCAAAATTACCACTCTCGTTTCTGTTTCCAACAAGTCTCACTTGAAGTTTGGATTCTGGGATTTTAAATTGTTCATTGTTCATTGTCTCATTGTTCATTATAATCGCGTCATTCCTCTTGTGGCGAACGCAATGACTCTCCTCCTCTTCGTCGTCATCATCTTTGCAGCAGCACTTCTCCAATCCCTCTCAGGTTTTGCTTTCGCGTTAATCACCATGCCATTAGTGGCGCTGGTCGTCGGCATCCGCACCGCCACGCCTCTGGTGGCGGTTGCTGCGCTCACCGTGCAGGGCATCAACATGATCCGGTTTCGCTCGCAAGTGAATAAGCCGGAAATGATTCGGCTGACGCTTGCCGCCGTCGTCGGCGTCCCCTTTGGCGTGTGGGCGTTGGTCAACATCAGCGAATCGATCATCCGATCCACTTTGGGAATCGTCATGATCGTATACGCCCTTTACACATTTGCTCGCCCCGAGTCGCCGTATCTACGTTCAATGAATTGGAGCTACGTCGCCGGGTTCTTCGCCGGATGTTTGGGCGGCGCCTACAACACATCGGGTCCGCCGGTGATCGTGTATGGCTCGTTGCGTCAATGGCACAAAGATGAGTTCCGCGCCACGCTGCAAACATTTTTCTTCTTCACCAGCATCGTCACGCTCATCTCCCATTTATTGGCGAGTAACATCACCTCAACCGTCGTCGAGTTTTATCTCTATGCAGTTCCGGCAATGTTGTTGGGTTTGTTTATCGGTTCAAAAATAGATCGCTTCGTAGATAAAGATCGGTTTCGTTTGTTGGTCGTTGGATTGATTCTATTATTAGGTGTGACCCTCATAATTAAATGATGAGAACGATGTATCTCGACGTTTCCGTTCCGAGAATACTCCTCACCCGACTCTTGGGGCGCGTCTCGCGCTCCGCCTACTTCGCGCCGACATCCTCTCTTCACCTTTCAACTTTGCCCGACCCGCCTCTGCCCGCGCCCGACTGGGTACGCGTGCGTAACCGTTTGTGCGGAATCTGCGGCAGTGACCTTCACCAAATTTTTTTAGACATAGGTCTCGACGTTACGCCTGTGGCGCTGCCGTCGCATAAACGAATGTATCTGGGTCACGAAATGATCGGCGACGTGATCGAAGTTGGAAGCGCGGTGACGGATTTCAAAGTTGGAGATCGAGTCACACGCTGGGGGCGCGCCGACGATTGCCGCGCGCGCCGACGTTCCCCCTTGTGCCGGGCGTGCGCGCGGGGGCATCGTGTGTTGTGCGAGATCGCCTCCGAGCCGCGCGATCATCATCCCATCGGCGGCGGCTTCGGCGATTCATTCATCACACCTGCCGCAACTTTGCTGCGCGTTCACGACGGCGTCACCGATGAGCAAGCAACATTGATCGAGCCGATAGCCGTTGCCATTCACGCCGCCTCGCGGCGCATCGCAAAAAAAGGTGAGCAGGTGTTGGTGCTGGGTTGCGGCGTCATCGGCTTTCTGTTGATGCAAACCATCCGCGCCTATCAACCCGAGTGCGAGATCACGGCGTTGGCGCAATTCGAGTGGCAAGCGGATCTGGCGCGCAAGTATGGCGCGGACAAAACTTTTTTGACTGGTGACGACGGTTACGCTAGAGTTGCGGAGATCACTGAGGCAAAACTTTACGAAGGTCGGATGAACAACCGCATGTTGATGGGTGGCTTCGACGTGGTGTTTGACGTGGTCGGGATCGAATCGACGTTGAACAACGCTCTGCGCTGGACGCGCGCCAATGGCGACGTGGTGATCGTCGGCGTGAACCTGCATCGCATGACTCTCGACGTGACTCCGGTTTGGTATCAAGAAGTGAATCTGATCGGCGCGGTGGGGCATGATGTGGTGACGTGGCAAGGTGAGGCGGTCTCCACGTTTGAATTGGCGATGCGCTGGATCGGCGATGGCACGCTCAACTGCGAAGGTTTGATCACCCACCGTTTTCCGTTGAACGACTATCGTCAGGCGTTTGAGGTGGCGGTGGAGAAGAATAAGTATCGCTCGATTAAAGTGATGTTTGAATTATGAATCGAGACACCGAGTGTCTTTAAGACACTCGGTGTCTAAAACCAAAGGAGACTCGCATGACCGAATCAAAACCCCT
>Ga0082335_1003396_pt1 | contig 26332 bp, 19 predicted proteins | sample Subgrocontami58m_FD_72375 | JGI IMG/M metagenome (GOLD analysis project Ga0082335, IMG submission 72375) | Subsurface groundwater microbial communities from S. Glens Falls, New York, USA - GMW37 contaminated, 5.8 m (SPADES assembly) (version 2) ...
GCGCATGATGTCGCAGATCTCGTCGAAGCGCTCGTAGAGGAAGCTCTCCTTGTGCCGCGACAGGCACCACTTCGCCATGATCGAGCCGCCGCGCGAGACGATGCCGGTGACGCGGTTGGCGGTGAGCGGCACGTAAGCCAGCCGCACGCCGGCATGGATGGTGAAATAATCCACGCCCTGTTCGCATTGCTCGATCAGCGTATCCTTGTAGCATTCCCAGTCGAGCTTGACCGGATCTCCGTCCACCTTCTCCAGCGCCTGATAAATGGGAACGGTGCCGATCGGCACCGGCGAATTGCGCAGAATCCATTCGCGCGTGTTGTGGATGTTGCGGCCGGTGGACAGGTCCATCACCGTGTCGGCGCCCCAGCGGATCGCCCACACCATTTTTTCGATTTCTTCCTCGACCGACGAGGTGACGGCGGAGTTGCCGATATTGGCGTTGATCTTGGTCAGGAAGTTGCGGCCGATGATCATCGGCTCAAGCTCGGCGTGGTTGATGTTGGAGGGGATGATTGCGCGCCCGCGCGCCACTTCCGAACGCACGAATTCCGGCGTGATGAACAGCGGCACTTCCGCGCCGAAGCTTTCGCCGTCGGCACGCGCCCATTCGGCGCGCTCAAGCTGCTTCTTGCGGCCGAGATTCTCGCGCTCGGCGACGTAGATCATTTCCTTGGTGATGACGCCGGCCTTAGCCCATTCGTATTGCGTGAGGGGGTGCAAGTTGCTCCTGCCTGCTCCCTCTCCCCTTGCTCCGACTGCTCCCTCCCCCCTTGAGGGGGAGGGTTGGGGAGGGGGGTAGCTCGAAATAGAAGCGGTGCCTGTAGTCACCCCCACCCCTGACCCCTCCCCACAAGGGGGAGGGGAACTGATGCCTGCTCCCTCTCCCCTTGCTCTATCTGCTCCCTCTCCCCGTGGGGGAGAGGGTTGGGGTGAGGGGGTTCGTATCCTCTCGATTGCGGGAACCCCCTCACCCGACCGCTTCGCGGTCGACCTCTCCCCGCAGGGGAGAGGTGAAGAAAGAGAACTCGCCCGCCACGGCTTCGGCGTATTCGGAAAATTCCGCGCCAGGTGCTTGCCGCTGACATTGCCGTTGTCCACCGGCTGGATCGGGCGGCCTTCGTATTCCTCCACGCCGCCGCGCTCCTTCACCCATGCAATGCGCGTGCGCGGCAATCCCGCTTCAACATCAATGGCAACATCCGGATCGGTGTAAGCCCCGGTCGTGTCGTAGACCGGCAGCGGCGGCTCCCCCGACGAGGCATCCAGCGCGATCTCGCGCAGCGGCACGCGCAGGTCCGGCGCGGCCTCCGGCACGGAATAGATTTTGCGCGAGGCGGGCAGCGGCCCTGTCGTCACCTTGGGCGTTGCGAAATCGGCGGCGGGGATCGGCTTGTTCATCGTCTTGCTCCGTCCTTCTGGCGTCCTCATGGTTCGAGACGCGCCATGCAAGTCGGCTATAGCCGACTTGCCTCTCTAAAGTGCCGATATCGGGTACACCCGACATCGGATGGCGCTCCTCACCATGAGGACGACACCAACTCCTCATCCTGAGGAGGCGCGCAGCGCCGTCTCGAAGGATGAGGCCACGGGGCAGACCGAAGAGGGGAATAAAGAAAGCGTCCTTTCCCTTCGCCGGCATGACCCGGATCAGGTTCAATGGGTTTCCGCGCTGCCGCAGTTGCGGCGGTCGGTATCTCAGCCCCCTGCCGGGGCTCCCCAAGGAATGCTTCTAATGTAGGCCCGGGGGCGGGAGTGTCAATGTGGGGAGCGCCAAGCAAGCCCCAACCTTTCTCCGTCACCCTGAGGTGGCCGCACCGATCTCGGGTTTACCCGAGATCGGTGCGGCCCTCGAAGGGCGACGGCCGCCATCCTTCGAGGCTCGCACGCAGCCAAGTTTACGCAGGCTGCGTACACTTGCCTGCGGTGCTCGCACCTCAGGATGACGGATCGCGGCGGAGCGCAATCTTCGGCGCTTCATGAGTCGTATGCTAGAAGACCTTCGATATTCGCGCCCGGGGAATGGGGTCCTGCTTGAAATTGCTTGCTGATCTCTTGCGGCCGGTCCGGGCCTTTCGTCCGGCCTATCTGCCCTTGGTGATGGTCTATTTCGCCTATGGGGCGCTCGGCATCATCGACGTGGCCCGCGACATGTGGGTGAAGGAAAGCCTCACCTTCACCCCGGCGGAGCTGGCCGGTATCGGCGTGTGGCTCACGCTGCCCTGGACGGTGAAGATGGTGTTCGGCCAGCTGGTCGACGGCGTCCCCATCTTCGGCTCCCAGCGCAAGGCTTACATCCTCATCGGCGCGGCCTTCACCGCCGCCGGGATGGTCACGCTCGCCGGCGCGGCCGGCGGGTGGCTCATGTTCATGTCCGCGGGTCAGTTGTTCGTGCTGGGCGCGCTGCTGATCGTGCTTGGCACCGTCATTCAGGATGTGGTTGCCGACGCCATGTCCACCGAGGTCGTCGCCCGCGTCGATGCGAAAGGCGCGCCGCGGCCGCAGGACGACGTGCGCGCCGAACTCGGCATGGTGCAGGTGCTCGGCCGCCTCGCGCTGTCCGCCGGCATCCTCGCCGTCGCCGGCCTTTCCGGATGGCTCGCCAAGATCTTCGATCGCGAGACCGTGTTTCTCTTCGGCCTCGTCATTCCGGCGATCTCGGTCGCGGGCATTTTCCTGGTCAAAGCGGAGACCAGCGAGCGTCAGCCCATCGACTGGCGCATCCTCGGCGGCGGCATCGCCTTCGGCGCCGTTGTTCTCGTCTTGGCGCTCGGGCAGGTGCCGTTCGCGCAGGAGCTGATCTTCATCATTTCCATGACCGTGATCTGCGCCATGCTGGTGCTCGTCACGCGCGATCTCGATCGCAACACCCGCCGCGCCATCCTGTTCACCAGCGTCATCATTTTTGCCTTTCGCGCTACGCCCGCGGTCGGCGACGGCTATTTCTGGTGGACGCTCGACGTGCTCAAATTCGACGAGGCCTTCTATGGCTCGCTGCGGCAGACTGCGGCCGTCATCGGCCTCGTCGCCCTGTGGGCCTTCAGCCGGCAATTGACCGAGTATTCCGTCGCCAAGACTTTGTTCTGGCTCGCCGTGGCCGGCGCGATCCTGTCGCTGCCGAACATCGGTCTGTTTTTCGGCCTGCACCTGTGGACCGAACAGATGTTCGGTTTCGGCGCGCGCAGCATCGCCATCATCGACGCCGCCGCCAGTTCTCCCTTCGCCCAGCTCAGCATGATCCCGCTGCTGACGCTGATCGCCTATTACGCGCCGAAAGGCCGCCGGGCGACCTGGTTCGCGCTGATGGCTTCGCTGATGAACATGGCACTGGTCGCGGGCCAGCTACAAACCAAGTATCTCAATCAGGTCTTCACCGTCGGGCGCGGCGTTTACGACGAGCTTGGCGTGCTGCTGGTGATCGCCGCGATCCTCGGCTTCGTCATGCCGGTCGCGGCCATCATCCTGTTCGGCCGGCGGGTGTGAGTGACAATCCTCATGGTGAGGAGCGTCCGAAGGACGCGTCTCGAACCATGAGGCCAAGGCTTTTCGCACTCAATCGGCCTCATCCTTCGAGACGCCGCGCCTTCGCCCTTCGGGCTACGGCGGGCTCCTCAGGATGAGGATCAGTGGTGCCTTGCCGTTACATCCCCGTCAGCTTGGTCACCGTCACCCGCACCGTGCCGCTCGCCTCGGTAATCACGCGCAGGGTCTTGGAATCGAACTCGATGCCGGCCAGCCGCAACTCGCGGATCGCCGCCTCGATGCGCACGCCGCCGCTGTCCTTTTGGAAGTCGGCGAGCGCGGCCCCGATCTTCTGCCGCGCATTGCCGGCAAACGGCTTGAGATCGACCACCGCGTTCTGCGCCATTGCGTCCTGCAGATAAGGCATCGCCGCCCGCGCCGCCGCGCCGAGCAGGCCGAACGCCGTCTCCGACTCCACCGCCAGCTCGATGTCCGTCATCCGCAGTATCTGCTTCTCGCGGTCGAGCACCGGCCGGCCCCAGATGTGCACGTCCGCCTGCGCGCCAAAGCCGAACCAGCTTTTCTTTTCCCGCGCCTTCACCCGCAGCGAGATCAGCAGGCGGTCGCCGGAGGCGCCGATGGTGGCGCGCTGTACCTCCACGTCCACCGCGCCGCTGCCGTCCTCGGGGAAACGGCGGCCCTTGAGCTGCGCCTCCAGCAATTCGCTGACTTTGGTGAAAGGCAGGTCGATCGGCACGGCGATGCCCAGGCGTCCCTGTTCCGCTTGCGGGACGATCTCCAGCCGCGCCGGAAAGGGGCAGCTCGGCTTCGTGGCCTGGGTGAGGATGCGCGTTTCCGCCGACACGCCGACCGTCAGGGTAACGTTGCCGCTGTCGATGCGCGGCTGCGCCGTGAAGGCGCGCGTGGGGCGCAGTTCGAGCCAGAGGTCGGGCAGGCCGGAGCCGGCGCCGCCCAGCGGGATCGAGCGGCACATTTTCGCCCATTCGCGCCGCGCCGCCGCTTCGATGAATGGATCGTTGCGCAGCCGCGCGTCCAGCGCGGTCATCTGCTCGTTGACGGTCTTGTCGATCAGCGGCTTCACCTCTTTTGCCACGCTGATTTTCAATCCGGCCACGGTCAGCGCGCCGTCGCCGATACGCACCTGCGCTGCGAGATTGGGATTGAGCCGCCACTCCGGCGTGATCTCCGGGCGCGAGGTCACCGCCACGTCGCCGCGCACGTCGGCGCCCTGATCGAGAACTTGGCCGGTGAGGGCCTCCACTTGCTGGCCAATCGACCGGTTGATCAGGCCGCCGAGTTGTCCTGTGAGCTTGCCCGCCTGGGTCGCGAGCTTTCCGGTTACCCGCAGCGTGCCGTTCAGCGGCGTGGAGATGACCAAGCCTTCCGGGCGGCCGCCCACGGAGATCGGCCCGCGCGCCATGGTCACGCCGATCTCGTTCTTGGACAAAAACTCGCTCACCGGGTTGCTGGACTGGTTGGAAAAATCGCGCGGGGCGGCGGCTTCCATGACCTCGCGAATCGCCGCGAGCGCGATCGACGTCGGCGCCACCACCAGCGACGTGCGCGTCTGCGGCTTCAGCGGCGGCAATTCCGCCAGCTTGGGTTGGGAAACCTCTCCGCCCTGCGGCCAAAACGTGCCCGTCGCCCACAGAGTGGCGGCGAAGGAAACCACGACGACGAAAGCTCCCGCCAGGATACTGCGCATGGCCGCGATCCGTCCTCCATTTGAGTCGGCGATGGATGTTAGTTTGCCGATCTTTATGGCGCCAGTCAGGCGCGGGGCCGTCCTCAGCTGCGGCCCATGCGGTGCAGCTTCAGCACGCGTAGCAACCATTAAGCGGCAACCGGTCTTTGAACCCACGGCGTTCCGCGCTGGACGACGGTGTTGGCATAGATCAGCAGCTTCCTTGCGCATTCGACGGGGGCGGCGTTATGAGCTTTTCCGCTCGCCATGAGGCGGGTAGGTTGAGCGTAGCGAAACCCACCGTGATATGGATAATCTCTGCGAGGTGATGGGCTTCGCTGCGCTCAACCCATCCTACGGCTACGCGTTGCGCTCAACCCATGCAATGGGCTCGGACGAAAGGAAAAGCGGTGAGTGACGAATTCCGGTTCGATGTGAATATGAAGCGCACTCGCCTGAGCGACGGCGATCTTATAACCGCGTTGCAGTCTGCAGCTGAGGCGCTTGGTGAGGGCTACTTTACCTCTACGCAATATGACGGTCTCCACGGGAAGCGTCCCCATTCTGCAACGATAATCGAAAGATTCGGTTCATGGAAAAAGGCCTTGGCACTCATTGACGTCATTGGCGGAAGAAAGCGACAGCACTCGCCTGAGGAACTCATCGCCAATCTCGAAAACATTTGGAAGGACCTGGGATATCCGCCTGGCAAGAGACAAATCAAAAACCTTGGACAAAGAATTTCCGAGTCTCCATACAAGCGGCATTGGAGCAGCGTGCGTGCCGCATGCGAGGCCCTTGAGCAATTTCACGCCGGAAAGATATCGAGAAAACAACTGCTCGCCGGGAATACCGAGGAGCCTACTCGCAAAACAATCCCGCAGAAGGACCGAACGGCTGTGTTCAAGCGTGATCACTACCGTTGTGCAAAATGTGGTGCAAGTCCAGCCACTGATCATCAAGTCGAGCTTGAAGTAGATCATGTTATCCCAGTGACGAGAGGCGGAGGAAACGCTCGTGAAAACCTTCAGACCCTCTGCCGAAATTGCAACCAAGGAAAGAAGAACAGATAATGCCGCCCAACAAACGGCTGAAGCTGATACGAGGTTTTGGCGCTCGCAGAGATTTGCGTGGGCACGGCGCTGCGCGCCTTTGCCCACCCTTGCTGCATTCTCAGGCGCGACCCATGCGGTGCGGCTTGAGCACCGCGTAGACCGCAGCGTTGGCCGGCGTCGGCACGCCAAGCTTGCGGCCGAGCGCCACGACCTTCCCCGCCAGCCAGTCGATTTCGAGACGATTGCCGCGTTCCAGATCATGCAGCAGCGACGCCTTCATGCCGGGAGGCGCGGTGTCGGCGAACTTCATCCGCTCCTCGATGAAATTCTGCGGCAGCGCCACGCCCTTTGCCTGGGCCACCGCGACCACCTCTTCCATCAGGCTGCGGAAAAACGCGCGCGTGTCCGCATCGTCCAATATCGGCCCGAGCGGCATCCGCGTCGCTCCGGTCGCGCCCGAGAGCGCGACCAGAAAGACGAATTTCTGCCAGCGCTCCCGGTCAATCGCCTCCGATAGGGTGATGTCGATGCCGGCCTGCTGCGCGGCGGCGGCGAAGGCGGCGAGCTGCATGTCGGGGCGGCCGTCGATGCGTCCGCACATCATCTTGGCGAACGGGCTGGTGTGGCTGATGACGCCGGGCGCGGCGATGACGGTCGCGATATAGGCAAGCCCGCCGGCTACCTGATCCGCGCCCAGAATCGGCGCGATCCGCTCCACGCTGTCCACGCCGTTCTGCAAGGTGATGACGCGCGTTTGCGGCCCGACCAGCGGCCGCGCCGCTTCGGCGGCGGTTTCCGTGTCCCACAGCTTGACCGCGAACAGCACCACGTCCACCGCGCCGACTTCTCCGGGGTCGGGCGTGGCCTTGATGGTCGTGAGATGCAGATTGCCGAGCGTGCTTTCGACCGTGAGCCCGTTCTTGCGCAGTGCGTCGAGATGCGCGCCGCGGGCGATGAAGCTTACGTCATGTCCGGCGGCGGCCATCCGCCCGCCGAAATAGCCGCCCACGGCGCCCGCCGCCATCACCGCGATCCGCATCATTTTCCCCGCGCGCTGCTCAAACAGCGCTCCTTATACATGCTGGATGGCGGGTTTGGTTATCCCTCCCCCTGAAAGGGGGAGGGTAGGGTGGGGGTCATCTGAAGGAAAACTGTGGCGCCGCTGCCGACCTCCCCCTTCTAGGGGAGGTTAGTGCTCTTTAATACACGCCGCTGACCCGGCTGTTCGCCAGCGTAACGCTCGGCGTCATGCGGTCGCGTGCGGCGATCACCGGCGTGCGCGGTCCGGCCGGCAGCACCACGACCTTAGTACCCACGTTGACGCGGCTGTAGAGATCGACCACGTCCTCATTCAACATGCGGATGCAGCCGCTGGAGACATTCTGCCCGATGGTCGACGGCGCATTGGTGCCATGGATGCGATAGATGGTCCCGCCGATATACATGGCGCGCGCGCCGAGCGGATTGCCGGGGCCGCCGGCCATCCAGCGCGGCAGATAGGGTTGCCGCGCGATCATCTCCGGCGGCGGCGACCAGTCCGGCCATTCCGCCTTGCGCTCAACGTTTTTCACGCCCGACCAGGTGAAGCCTTCGCGGCCCACGCCAATGCCGTAGCGGATCGCCTTGCCGCCGCCCAGCACGTAATAAAGATAAGTATTCGGCGTATCGACAATGATGGTGCCCGGCGCCTCGCGCGTCGGGTAATTCACGATCTGCTTGCGCAGATGCTCGGGCACCGCCGCGGCCGGCTCGTCCGGCTCGGGCACGATCGATTCATAGGGACTCTGCTGCGGCGCGCTCTGCTGCGGCATGATCTCCTGAAAGATGGACGCGGGAAACAGCGGCGACCCGCCATAAGCCAGTGTCTGGGCGGAAGCCGGCTGCATCCCAAGGACCGCTCCGGCGGTCGCGAAAATGGCGCCGGCGGAACGGAAACGACTGAAGGAGAACTGCATAAGAGCCTCTTTCGATTTCCGTATTCGTACAGACCAAATCGAAAGAGGTTGGAATGTTCCGCTGTCACCTTTTCTGTAAATGTCAAGAGAAATGGAACCAATTTGACGTGAATGGATTAGAGTTATGGAAAGGCGACGCCCCTGCGTCGAGCAGGGAACAATGCGCGCAGGTGCGTCTCTGTTTGTATGCGGGCGTTTAGTTTTCTGAGTGGCATCCCGGCCGGGCATTTCTTTCTTGTCATCCCGGCCGAGTGCCAACGGGTCCGCGCGAAGCGCGGCCCGATGACAGGCTCCGCACGAGAGCCGGGACCCATGACGCACTCCTATTGTCGCTATGGGTCCCGGATCGGCCCTGCGGGCCGTCCGGGATGACAACGTTATTTATTCCTTCTTCCCTGCGTGCCAGCCCGCGACGGCATCCGGCACCGCGTCGGTCGAAGCAAAATACGGCTTGATGTCGATCAGCGGCGTGCCGTCGAGGCAATCGAGCCCCTGCACGGACAAGGTGCTGCCGTCCACGCCGAGCATCCGCACCACGCTGAGCGCAATCGGATTCGGCCGTGCCGGCGAGCGCAGGGAGAAAGTGCCGCGCTGCTCGCCGTAATGATGCGGCACCTGCACCACCAGATCCCGCCGCGCCTTGTCCATCCAATACAGCACGACGAGATGCGAGCAGGTCTCGATGTCCTTGAGCGCCGCCGCCCAGCGCGGATCGACCTCGATCCGGCATACCGCGTCCGACCCGCGCGCGTTCTTCGGGCAATTCTCCCGGCGAGTCCACGGCGTGCGGATGCGGCCGATGAAATACACCGAGGCGTCGAACTTTTCCGGTAGTTCGACGATAACCTCTCCCTCGCGGATGCCGTAGAGGTCTGTGGTCATCGGATCAGCTTCACCTCCACGCCGATATCGACCTTCATCCACTGGCGATCCGCGGTCATTGCCGGAACGCCAAGGGTTTGCGCAAGGGCAAGGCACGCGCGATCGCCGAGAGCAAGCCCGAATGGCCGCGTCGCCGGCTCCATCCGGCCGGCGGCAAAAGCCTGGTCGGTATCGAAGGAGTGGATTTCGAAGTTGAGCGCTTCCAAGTCGCGGCGAAATTCGTCCGGCCGGAATGCCTCCCGCAGCAATCGGCCGTAAGTTTCGGCAAGGTTGACCGAGGAGATCGCGGCGCGTCCCATATATGATGCGACGACCTCGGCGCCCGGTTCGGCGCGAACGAGCGCCAGCAGCGCCGACGCATCGATGACAATTTCACTCACGCTCGGCCTCGGCGCGGCGTTCAGCGATGAATTCATCGACCATGGAGCGATCTTGCGGAATTAGCCGGCGCCATTTTTCTTGGATTTTGCGCAGAATTTCCATGAACGGAACGATGACGACCTGACGGTCATCAAGACGAATTCTCACGGAAGTACCATCGGTGAGCCCCAACGCTGCTCTTACTTCCGCCGGCAACACCACGCGTCCGCCGGAGGTCACCTTCGTCGACCACTCTTTGACGTCGCCGCTCGCCCCGGCAACGGCGCTTTCGGGTTTGCGCCTAGTCTGCACGCGCGTCGGCGCTTCGCGGGTCGGGCCGTGAATGCGCTCTCGGCCCGTGTCTTTGGGCGGGCTCGTAGCCGACCGCCGACGCTCTTTTGTGTGTGCCATGATCATTTATCCTGCCATTCTAGATAAAAATGTCATTTTCGATGTATATGTCATCTCTATATCAAAGACAATAGGAAGGCCCTTGAAAGTCCTCCTTTAAACGTATAAACATATCTTTATATGCTATCAGATAGGGTCCCGCTGGCCCTTGTATTATGAGTCCAGAGTTATGTCCGTACCCGCCGGCCTGGCCTTTGCCACCCTCAACGCCGCGCTCAAAGCCGCGGGTGAGGGCACGCGCCTGCGCATTCTCGCGCTCTTGGCCGAGGCCGAGCTGACCGTCTCCGACCTTACCGAGATTTTGCGCCAGTCGCAGCCGCGCATCTCGCGCCATCTTAAGCTGTTGAGTGAAGCGGGACTGGTCGAGCGTTTCCGCGAAGGGTCCTGGGCCTTCTTCCGTTTGGCCGAGCAGGGCGCGGGCGCCGAGGCCATGCGCGCGCTGATCGCGCGTCTCGCGCCCGACGATCCGACTGTCGCCCGCGACCGTGAGCGGCTGGCTGCCGTCCGCGCGGCGCGCGCCGCCGCGGCGCAAACCTATTTCCGCCGCCATGCCGCCGAGTGGGACCGCATCCGCAAGCTGCATGTCGCCGACGCTGCGGTGGAGGAGGCGATCCGCGCTGCGGTGGCAGACCGGCCGATCTCCTCGCTGCTCGATCTCGGCACCGGCACCGGCCGCATGCTGGAATTGTTCGGCCCCGATATCGAGCGCGGGCTTGGCCTCGATCTCTCGCTCGACATGCTCGCGCTCGCGCGCGCGCGGCTCGATCGCGCCGGCCTGCGCCACTGCACGGTGCGCCAGGGCGACATCTACGATCTCGCCTTGCCGAAGGGTTCCTTCGACCTCGTCATCATCCATCAGGTGCTGCATTTCCTCGACGACGGGGCGCGCGCCATCCGCGAGGCGGCGCGCGTGCTGCGCCCGGGCGGCCGGTTGCTGGTGGTCGATTTCGCGCCGCATGATCTGGAATTCCTGCGCGAGCAGCACGCCCATCGCCGCCTCGGCTTTACGCCGGAAGCGGTGACGCAATGGACGGAAGCCGCCGGCCTCGATTCCGTCCTTCACCGCACGCTGCCGCCCGAGCCCGGCTCCGACGGCAAGATCGCCGTGTCGCTCTGGCTCGCGCGCGACCCGCGCATCGCGGTGGCCGCCAAGCGGGAGGTGGCGTGATGCTGGCATTCATTGTCATCCCGGGCGCATTGCAACACGAAGTGGTGCAATGCAGACCCGGGACCGTTTCCCCCTCTCTTTCCCTCCCCCGCTGGCGGGGGAGGGTAGCTCTCCGCTTTTCCCTCCCCCGCTTGCGGGGGAGGGTAGGGTGGGGGCGCTTGGCGGTGCGGCCATGAGGGCGAGCCGTCAGGACACCCACGGCGAGCGCCGCATCGGCGTCTCTTTTGAATTCTTTCCGCCCAAGAGCGAGGAGATGGAAAAGACGCTGTGGGAATCGATCACCCGCCTTGCGCCGCTGGCGCCGGATTTCGTCTCGGTGACCTATGGCGCCGGCGGTTCTACCCGCGAGCGCACGCATGCGACGGTCAAGCGCATTCTCGATGAGACGCCGCTGACGCCCGCCGCGCATCTGACCTGCGTCGCCGCCACGCGCGAGGAAATCGATCAGGTGATCCGCGATTATTACGCCGCTGGCGTCCGCCATATCGTGGCGCTGCGCGGCGATCCGGCTGACGGCGTCGGCGCGCGCTACGCGCCGCATCCCGGCGGTTATCTCAACGCCGCCGATCTTGTCGCCGGCATCAAGCGCATCTGCGACGTGGAAGTGTCGGTTTCCGCCTATCCGGAAAAACACCCGGACAGCCCGACCGTCGAGGCCGACATCGACATGCTCAAGGCCAAGGTCGATGCCGGCGCCAGCCGCGCCATCACCCAGTTTTTCTTCGAGAACGATCTTTACTTCCGCTATCTCGATCGCGTGCGCGCGCGCGGCATCAATGTGCCGGTGGTGCCCGGCATTTTGCCGGTGCAGAATTTCAAGCAGACCAGGAATTTCGCCGAACGCGCCGGCGCGTCGGTTCCCGCCTGGCTCGCCGGGCGCTTCGAGGGCCTCGATGACGATCCGGCCACGCGCAAGCTCATCGCCGCCGCCGTCGCCGCCGAGCAGGTGCTCGATCTGGTTGACCGCGGCGTCACCCATTTCCATTTCTACACCATGAACCGCGCCGACCTCGTTTATGCCGTGTGTCATCTGCTGGGCTTGCGTCCGGTGACGTCGCAACAGGCACGGCGCACTCCCTCTCCCCAGCGGGGAGAGGGTTGGGGTGAGGGGGTTCCGGCGGCTACTTCGGGCAGTGTGCCATGACGGCAAGAAAGACCATAGCCGCGCGGCAAGCGCAGCGCGCTCCCTCTCCCCTGAGGGGAGAGGGTTGGGGTGAGGGGGTTCCAGCGTCCAAACGTAAGGTTGGACTCGCCAAGCGCTTACGGCGCGACCAGACCGATGCAGAGCGCACGCTTTGGTTTCGGCTGCGCGACCGGCGCTTGAGCGGGTTGAAGTTCAAGCGGCAGATGCCGATCCATCACTACGTTGTCGACTTTTGCTGCTCGGACGTGCGTCTGATCGTTGAACTTGATGGCGGTCAACATGGAGTGTGTGCAGAAGCTGACGCTGCGAGAACGAAGAGGCTTGAGGAGTTGGGGTACCTCGTCCTTCGTTTCTGGAATAATGACGTGCTGACAAACACCGACGGCGTGCTTGAGACAATCGTTAGCACGGCAAAACAACATAGTCCCGAACCCCCTCACCCCGGCCCTCTCCCCCACGGGGAGAGGGAGAAGTGCGCCTGAGCGAGTAGCGATGTCAGTATCAAAATCAAAAGTTGAATCCGCCATCCGCCGCGCGGCGGCGGAACGCATTCTCGTGCTCGACGGCGCCATGGGCACCATGATCCAGGGGCTCAAGCTCGACGAGAGCGGCTATCGCGGCGCGCGCTTCGCCGATTGGAAGCGCGACGTGCGCGGCAATAATGATCTGCTCATCCTCAGCCAGCCCGGCGCCATCCGCGACATCCATCTCGCTTACTTCCGCGCCGGCGCCGACATCGTGGAGACCAACACCTTTTCCTCCACCACCATCGCCCAGGCCGACTACGGCATGGAGGCGCTGGCCTATGAGCTGAACGTGCAAGGCGCGAAACTCGCGAAGGAAGCAGCGAAACTCGCCGAGGCCGGGGACGGCCGCCCGCGCTTTGTCGCCGGCGCGCTCGGTCCGACCAACCGCACCGCCTCGATCTCGCCCGATGTGGGCAATCCCGGCTTCCGCGCCATCACCTTCGATGAGCTGCGCGAAGCCTATGGCGAGCAGGTGCGCGGCCTGCTCGACGGCGGCGCGGACATCCTCTTGATCGAGACCATCTTCGACACCCTCAACGCCAAGGCCGCCATCTACGCCATCGCGGAAATCACCGAGACGCACGGCGTCGACGTGCCGCTGATGATTTCCGGCACCATCACGGACCTCTCCGGCCGTCTCCTCTCCGGCCAGACGCCGGAGGCTTTCTGGAACTCGGTGCGCCACGCCGCGCCCCTGTCGATCGGGCTTAATTGCGCGCTCGGCGCCAAGGAAATGCGCGCGCATGTGGACGAGCTTGGCCGCGTCGCTGGCACGCTGATCTGCGCCTATCCCAACGCCGGGCTGCCGAATGAATTCGGCCATTACGACGAGACGCCGGAATATATGGCGAGCCTGCTGGGCGAGTTCGCCGCCTCCGGTCTGGTCAATATCGTCGGCGGCTGCTGCGGCACCACGCCGGAGCACATCCGCGCCATTGCCGCGGCCGTCGCCGGCAAGGCCCCGCGCGCCATTCCGGAAATCCCGCCGCTGCTGCGCCTCTCCGGGCTGGAGCCGTTCACGCTCACGCCGGAAATTCCTTTCGTCAACGTCGGCGAGCGCACCAATGTCACCGGCTCCGCGCGCTTCCGCAAACTCATTACCAACGGCGATTTCGCCGCCGCGCTCGATGTGGCGCGCGAGCAGGTCGCCAGCGGCGCGCAGATCATCGACGTCAACATGGACGAGGGACTTCTCGACTCTGAAAACGCGATGGTCACCTTCCTGCACCTGGTCGCGTCGGAGCCGGACATCTCCCGCGTGCCGGTGATGGTGGATTCTTCGAAGTTCCCCATCATCGAGGCCGGGCTGAAATGCGTGCAAGGCAAGCCGGTGGTGAATTCCATCTCGCTGAAGGAAGGCGAGGAAGCTTTCGTCGCGCATGCCAAGATCGTGCGCCGCCACGGCGCCGCGGTCGTGGTCATGGCGTTCGATGAGCAGGGCCAGGCCGACACGCTGGAGCGGCGCACCAGCATCTGCGCGCGCGCCTACGGCATCCTGGTCAATAAAGTCGGCTTCCCGCCCGAGGACATCATCTTCGATCCCAATATCTTCCCGGTCGCCACCGGGTTGCCGGAGCACAACGCCTACGGCGTCGATTACATCGAGGCCGCGCGCTGGATTCGCAAAAACCTGCCGCACGCGCACGTCTCCGGCGGCGTGTCGAATTTCTCCTTCTCCTTCCGCGGCAACGAGCCGGTGCGCGAGGCCATGCATTCGGTCTTCCTGTTCCACGCCATCAAGGCCGGCATGGACTTAGGAATAGTCAATGCCGGGCAGATGATCGTCTATGACGACATCGAACCGGAATTGCGCGAGGCGGTCGAGGACGTGGTGCTCAACCGCCGCGCCGACGCCTCCGAGCGCCTGCTGGCGATCGCCGAGCGTTACCGCGGCCAGACCCGCGAGCAGAAGGAAGTCGATCTCGCCTGGCGCGACCAGCCGGTGGAGCAGCGGCTGTCGCATGCGCTCGTGCACGGCATCACCGAATTCATCGAGGCCGACACCGAGGAGGCGCGGCAGAAGGCCGAGCGCCCGCTGCATGTGATCGAAGGCCCGCTGATGGACGGCATGAACGTGGTCGGCGATCTGTTCGGCTCGGGCAAGATGTTCCTGCCGCAGGTGGTGAAATCCGCCCGCGTGATGAAGCAGGCCGTCGCCTATCTGCTTCCCTTCATGGAGGAGGAGAAGAAGAGAAGCGGCAACACGCAATCCAGCTCCGCCGGCAAGATCGTCATGGCCACGGTGAAGGGCGACGTGCACGACATCGGCAAGAACATTGTCGGCGTCGTGCTCCAGTGCAACAATTACGAGGTTATTGATCTCGGCGTCATGGTGCCGGCGGCGAAAATCCTGGAAACCGCGATCGCCGAGAAGGCGGACCTGGTCGGCCTGTCCGGCCTGATCACGCCGTCGCTCGACGAGATGTGCCATGTCGCCGCCGAGATGGAGCGCCAGGGTTTTGAGCTGCCGCTGTTGATCGGCGGCGCGACGACGAGCCGCGTGCACACGGCGGTGAAGATTCATCCGAATTACCAGCGCGGGCAAACGGTCTATGTGAACGACGCCAGCCGCGCGGTCGGCGTGGCGCAGGCGCTGCTGTCGCGGCAGGCGCGCGGCGATTACATCACCGGCGTCCGCGCCGAATACGCCAAGATCGCGGCGGCGCATGCGCGCGCCCAGGCCGACAAGCAGCGGCTCTCGCTCGCCGCCGCCCGCGCCAACGCGCTCAAGCTCGATTGGAAAAGCTACACGCCGCCCAAGCCGCGCTTCCTCGGCGCCAAGCTGCTGGAGAATTATCCGCTCGCGGAACTGGTCAAATACATCGACTGGACGCCGTTCTTCCAGACCTGGGAATTGAACGGCAAATTTCCCGCCATCCTCGACGATGCGAAATGGGGCGCGGCCGCCCGCCCGCTCTACGAAGACGCGCGCGCCATGCTGGACAAGATCATCGCGGAAAACTGGTTCCGCGCCGGCGGTGTGTTCGGCTTCTGGCCGGCCAACGCCGAGGGCGACGACATCGTGCTGTTCGCCGGCGAAGAGCGCCAAACGCCCATCGCCACCTTGCACACCCTTCGCCAGCAGCTCACCAAGCGCGAGGGCCGCTGCAACGAGGCGCTGTCGGATTTCGTCGCGCCGCGCGCGTCGGGCGTTGCCGATTACGTCGGCGCCTTCGCGGTCACCGCAGGCGTCGGCGAGGACGACATCGCCGAGCGCTTCAAGCAGAAGAACGACGACTATTCCGCCATCCTCGCCAAGGCGCTGGCCGACCGTCTGGCGGAAGCTTTCGCCGAGCGCCTGCATCAGCGCGTGCGGCGGGAATTCTGGGGCTATGCGCCGGACGAGGCGCTGAGCGCCGGCGATCTGATCGCGGAAAAATATTCCGGCATCCGCCCCGCGCCCGGCTATCCGGCGCAGCCCGAGCACACCGAAAAGGCGACCATCTTCAAGCTGCTGCCGGCGGAGAAGATCGGCGTCCAGCTCACCGAGAGCTTCGCCATGTGGCCCGGCGCGTCGGTCTCCGGTCTCTATTTCAGCCATCCGCAAAGCCACTATTTCGGCGTCGGTAAGATCGAGCGCGACCAGGTGGAGGATTACGCGCGGCGCAAGGGCTGGAGCGTGGCGGAAGCCGAGCGCTGGCTCGCGCCGATCCTCAATTACGATCCGAAGCCGGCGGCGGAGGTGGCGTAATCTCGATTGTCATCCCGGACGGCGAGCAACGCGAGCCGATCCGGGACCCATGGACATAGGACGCATATGGGTCCCGGCTCTCGCGGAGCCTGTCATCGGGCCGCGCTTCGCGCGGACCCGTTGGCTCGGCCGGGATGACAATAGTAGGTGCTGTCCTCGCGGCAACTCTCAATTCCGTCATGCCCGGCCTCGTCCCGGGCATCTCGCTTAGGCGGGCAGTGCGCGCCCGATCGGGATGGCCGGAACAAGTCCGGCCATGACGGCTAATCTTCCCCCTCATGGTGAGGAGCCGCGTGCTTTCTTCTCCCTCTCCCCTTGTGGGAGAGGGTGGATCGCGCGGAGCGAATGCGAGCGCGAGCCGGGTGAGGGGGCCTCTTCGTAAGAGTCATTAAACCTCATGGTGAGGACATTGACGTCCGGCAAAATCATTTGAGGCGTTGCATCCGCGCGACGTATTCGAGGTCGTCCATCTCCTGCAGCGCCGCCGAATCCGAGATGTCGATCCCCGGCATCAGGCCGCCGGTGGCCGTGCTGATGCGGGGAAGGACGCGCTTCGCCTTCGCAGACTTGGAGTTTTCGCCGACCACGCGCCGCAGCCCCTCTTCGATCAGCGATGTAAGCGTGCGTCCCTCCGCCGCGGCCTTGCGCTTGGCGCGGTCGAGCAGGTCTTGCGGCAGCCGGATAGTGGTTCGCTTGGTCATTATGTCAAAGCATACGAATGAATATAGCGATTATGTGCCACTATACCTTATCTCTCCCTTCCCTGCTTGCGCATTCCATATTTCTGCTACCCCCGCTTGCCCTCTTCAAACAGCTCGCTCACGCGCACAGCGAGCGCCTTTGCCAAGCGATCCAACGTATCGATCCTGACGTCGAGCTTCGCCGATTCCACGTCACTGATAAATCCCTGACGAAGATTGGCAGCGTTAGCCAAAGCTTCCTGGGTCAGCTCCCGCTCCAGACGAAAGCGGCGGACATTCTTTGCCAGAATGTGCCGCGCCCTTGGTGATCCCGCCCGTGCCATTCGGCAGCAAGGACCACCAAAAACTTATTGGTACTATACGCTATTGCGTATATTCAGGAGAAGCCGCAATCGGAAGTACGCCTTCGGCTATGTCTGACTTGGGAAACCACGATGTCCCGCCCAGTTCGCAACTCGCGGAGTATCACGATATGCGTAAACAGATGTGCGACTTGGCAGATCGCGCTTCCCAAGCGGGGCTGACGCACATTGCCTTTGCTTTGGAAATGGCGGTGGTGCTGTTGGACGAGTCCGCCTTGCCGGGCGCTAAACCGAGCCCGCGTATTTAAGACTTGACCCGACTTCCTATCTATGCTTTTATTCCTATACCTCGTCCACCGAGGGGCGCTTCATGAGGCGTCGTAGAGGCGGGACGAACGGGGAGGAAGTGCCTGGAGATACGGGCATTTTCCTTCCGTGGACGGCGCCGGGGGAAATCCCCGGCCTCGATCCGGTGCGGCGCCCGCGGGCGCGGTTTCGCAGACCGCGCGCTCGGGCGGCGTCGGGGCTCCGCCCGGGGGTACTAAGGCCCCCCGCCGAGAAGCTTGAAGAGCTTGGCAGTCGTCCGGCGTAGGCCGGCGATGCGCGGCCCGGCGCCGGAAGGAGAACGCCGCAAATGAGCCCGGACGAAGTTGTCCGGGTGGCGCGCCGAGAGGCGCCACGCGTCCGCAAAACGGGCGCGTGCACTTGAAGACTGGTTGCGCCTGTCGGCGCGCCGTCCCCTCGTGTGCTTCACGAGGGAAGTGCCCAAACCCCGGCCGCGAAATCGCGGCGCGGGATCGCGCCCCCGCATCCGCCCCAAACATTTTCCTCACGCGACGACAAAGGATTTTATCATGGCCGACACCGCCTCCCGTTCCCGTTCCGACCTGCGAGACTGGTGGCGCTTCTGGAGCGAGTGGCTTAGCCTGTGGTCGCTGTGCGGCAACGCCGCCTGCCGGCGCGGGCGCTGCTGCCGCGGCGACGCGACGCGCTGCTTTCCGCGAAATTTTCAGTTGCTGCCGGAAGGCGTGCGCGACTGGTTTATCTCGTTGATGGCGGCGAAGCTCGCCCACCTGCCGTTCGACTACGCGCTTGGATGGCTCGACGGCGCCGGTCACGGCCGCGCGCTCGACAAATGGAACGAGACGGTGGAAGAGTCTTTCACCTCTCCCCGCGCGCGGGGAGAGGTCGCCCGCCGAAGCCCGTAGGGCGAAGGCGTGGCGGGGGAGGGGGAGAACAGCAAAAAACAAACACCGGAGAGATTGTTCCCTCCGGTGCCTCAATCCATGCGCCGTTCGAATCAGTGACGGCGTTTATTGTCGCTCATTCGTCGGCCACCCGAACTCAAAATGCACCGAACAAAATGGCGCCGACGAAAAGAAATATGGCGCACACCACCAGCACATTGAGCCTCAAGGTAAGGTCCACGTTCACCCTCCCTTGCTGAAACATGCAGAGTCTAGCAGAACGCCGCGCCGGGCCGAAGCGGGAAATGTGCTGCAATGCCGCAACGATCACGCGCCGTTCATGCAGGATTGAATTGACAAATGAAATCTCGCGACGGCGTCAGCTACTTAGCGCGTGCGATCGCACTTTCGAAAATTCCATTTTGTCATCCCGGCCGAGCGCACCGCGCGAGAGCCGGGACCCATGAATCCCTGCGTTTGAGAGTCAACCGCCATCACCGGGATAGGTGGGTCCCGGATCGGCCCTGCGGGCCGTCCGGGATGACAGCAATATTATCGTCTAGCGCGCGATTATCGTTTAGCGCGCGCAATCGCGTTTTCGGCAAACGCCGCCGCCTCCAGCGTCGCGCGGTCGCGGCCGAAACGTCCGGCGATCTGCACGCCCAGCGGCAAACCCGAATCATCCTGCAATCCCGGTACGTTGACGCAAGGCGTGCCCAGCGCGGTCCACAAGCGGTTGAAGATCGCGCTGCCGGTGGAGGAAAGCCCGCGTGGCGCTGCGCCCGGCGCGGAGGGAGTCAGAATCACTTTGCCGTCGCCGAGCAGCTCGTTCACCGCATGCCGCGCCCGTTTTGTCGTCCGCCGCGCGGCGTCGTAGTCCTCGGCGCTGATGCCCGCCGCTTTATCCAGCAAATCGCTCAGCACCGGCCCGATCGACACGCGATGATGATCGTACTCGTAAGCCAGCGCGCGGTACGCTTCGTAATCCATAATGACTGGGTGAACGCGGTGTGCCTCCTGGACGCTATCGGGCAGCTCATGTTCCTCGATCCGCGCGCCCGCGGCTTCGGCCGCGCGGGCGGCGGTCTCTACCGCGTTGCGCATCTCCTCGCTTGCCTCGTCGCGCAGATGGTTGCGCAGAAGGATGATGCTCGGCGCGCCCGGCGCCGCGCGATCCACCCGCAGGTCGCGCCCGCTGATGGCGGCGGCAGCGTATGCCACATCCGCCACGCCCGCGGCGAACAGGCCCACGGTGTCGAGCGACCAGGAAAAACATTTGATGCCTACCGTGGGCAGCATGCGATACGACGGCTTGAAGCCGGCGACGCCGCAAAAGGCAGCAGGCCGGATGATCGAGCCGCCTGTTTGCGTGCCCGTCGCAATCGGCAGCATGCCGGCGGCGACGGCGGCAGCCGAGCCGGACGACGACCCGCCCGGCGTGTGTTCGAGGTTGCGCGGATTTTTGGTCTTCGCCGGCTGCATATGGGCGAATTCGGTGGTGACGGTTTTGCCCAGCACGAGACCGCCGGCGCGATGCAGCAGCGACACCACGGCGCAATCCGCCACGGGCCGGTGGCCGGCATAGATTTTCGAACCGTATTCGGTCGGCAGATCGGCGGTATCGAAAATGTCCTTCACGCCCACGGGCAGTCCGCGCAGCATAGTACCCTTGAGCGCGTCGGCGCGCCGCCGCGCGCCCGCGATGTCGAGCACGGCAAAAGCGCCGATCTCGGCCTCGCGCGCCGCGATCGCCTCCGCGCAGAGATCAATCACCGCGGCCGGCGTCAGTGCGCCGTCCTCGATCCGCCGCGCCAGGTCAAGCGCCGAAAGCATCCGCCAAAATCCTCCCCTGGACGATGTGGCCTGAAACGGTACGATCGAGCAAGCCGCCGCCCCGCCACGGCCCGCGCGCTCAACCATTTCTTATCCTTAACGCTTATGCCCGCCGTCAGGATTGATAAGTCATTAAATCAAAGGCTCGCATTGTCGAGGGATGACGCGGGGATTTCGCCTTTATCTCGTCGGCTCCCTCGTCCTCGTTGTGCTCGCCGGTTGCGGCCGCAGCTTCTTCCAGTTCGGGGAGCGCGAAGCCTGGCGGCACGAGGCGGAGGTGCAGTGTCTCAAGTCCGGCTCCGTCAAGGAGACGTCGGCGCTTGTCCGCATCAGCCCGATCGAAGGCCCCGGCATCTGCGGCGCCGATTTTCCCTTGAAGGTCGCGGCGCTGGGCGAGAGCACGGCGCTTGGATTTACCGACGAGATGCGTCCGCCGGGCGCGATCCCCAATGGCTCGTCCGTGGCGCAGCCGCGCTGGCCTGTGATTCAGCCACGTTACGCGCCGCCGGCCGACATTTATTCTCCGCCCCCGCCTGCGATTTATACCGAGCCGCCGCAGGCTTATCCCTCGCCTCCGCGCTATCAGCCGTCTGCTCCCATGCCCGGCACTTATCCCCGGCCGGCTCCGCCCCGTTATGGTGCGGCGATGACACCAGGAGAACCGCTGTCGCTCACCCCGCCCGGCATCGCCGGCCTGATCGAGGCGGATCAGATCGGGGAAGCATCCCCCGCGCCGCCCTCCTATCCGCTGGACCGTCCCGCTTATCGTTTACCGCCCGCCGCCCCCGTCCCCCTCGGCCCCGCGCGCGGCCCGCAAGTCACCGGCTCCGCCGGCCCCGTGGAGGTCAAGCCCGCCGCCACGCTGGCCTGCCCCATCGTGTCCGCACTCGATCAATGGATCGCCGCCGCCGTGCAGCCCGCGGCCATGCGCTGGTTCGGTCAGCCGGTGGCGGAGATCAAACAGATTTCCGCCTATTCCTGCCGCGGAATGAACGGCCAGGCCGGCGCGCGCATCTCCGAGCACGCCTTCGGCAATGCGCTGGACATCGCCGCCTTCACGCTGGCCGACGGCCGCAAGATCGTGGTGCGCACGGCTTGGAACGGCTTGCCGGAAGAGCAGGGCTTCCTGCGCGATATCCAAGGCGCGGCGTGTCAGCAATTCACCACGGTGCTGGCGCCCGGCTCCAACCAGTTTCACTACGACCACATCCATGTGGATCTGATGCGGCGCTCCAGCGGCCGGCAGATTTGCCAGCCCGCCTCCATCCCGGGCGAGGTGGCCGCCGCCCGCGCCGCCCAGCGCAACTATGCGCGGCGCGGCGATCCCGCCGTCACCGGCTCGATTGATGCCAAACAGAAGCCATCCTCCGGCTTCTCACTGGAAGACGACGATCATGGCTGGATGCTGGACAATGAGAACTTGTCCGGCGACTGAGTGCAAAAGAATCCAGTGGGCGCCATTGCGGATCGAGTCGTATCCGCGTGGTTAATAAGCGGTGAGTGATGCATTGTGATATTAACTCGTATCAATTTTCACTCGGCTCTTAATCCGAAAGTATGAGTTTGCCAGTATAGCAACGCACCATGCGCGTTGTATTAGTCGACCCGAGCCGCACCGTGTTGAAGTTCGTCTCGCGCTTGCTGGAAGCGCGCGGCGATGAAGTACGCCCGTTCACCGACGGGCGCGCCGCGCTGGCTTGCGTCAAGGATGATCCCTCCGTCGACGCGCTCATCACCAGCGCCGAGCCGCTGTCCATGTCCGGCCTCGAATTGTGCTGGGAGACGCGCCTGCTCGCCGGCGAAAAGCGCGCGATCTACGTCATCCTGATGTCGTCCAACCAGGAACGGCGCAACCTCATCGAAGCGCTGGATTCCGGCGCCGATGATTTCATCAGCAAGCCGCCGGTGACCGAGGAGCTCTACGCCCGGCTGCGCGCGGCCGAGCGCCTGGCCTCCATGCATCACGACCTGGTGCAGCTTGCCTCGCTGGATTCACTGACAGGCATTTTCAACCGCCGCGCCTTTTTCGAGCGGGCGGAGGAAACTTGCGCGCAGCTGCCGGCCATCGGCACCTTCTCCGCCATCATGGTGGACATCGACCATTTCAAGAGCATCAACGACGTCTATGGTCATGCCATGGGCGACCGCGCCATTCGCGATGTCGCCGGCGTCATCGCCAACGCCAGCCCGATCGTCGGCCGCCTGGGCGGGGAGGAATTCGCCGTCTTGCTTCCGGGCCGCAACCTGGCCGCCGCCCGTGATGCCGCGGAACACCTGCGGCGCGAAATGGCGGCGTTGCGGTTTGACACGAACAGTAAAACGGTGACGCTGACTTGCAGCTTCGGCGTCAGCGAATGGCGAACCGGCGATAGCCTGGACGGCATGCTCCAGCGTGCCGATATGGCGCTCTATGCCGCGAAGTCCAGCGGCCGTAACCGCGTCGTGGCTGCCGACGACGCACTGGCCGTGACAGATTACGACACCGCCGGCCGGCCCGTGCGCGCGGCGCAGCGGCCGGACGTTCCGCTCGTACCCGAGTTGCGCGCTGCCGAAGATCAGCGCGAGTTGCCGCTGTCAGCGGCCGGCTGATCCGTACCCGCCCGCCGTCGGGGTCTTGATGATGATTGCCTCGCCGGCGTCAAGGATTGTCGCGTCGCAAGCCTCAAGTTTCTCGAGGCGCCCGTCCTTGCGCCGCACCCGATTCTCACCCACCTGACCCGGCTCGCCGCCGCCAAGTCCGAACGGCCGCACCCGGCGATGCCCGGACAAGATCGTGCATTGCATCTTTTCCAGGAAACGGATGGTGCGGGAGACCCCGTCACCGGCGTTCCATTTTCCCCGCCCGCCGGAATTCTTGCGGATGTGAAAATCCTCCAACAGCACCGGGTAACGTAACTCGAGCACCTCCGGGTCGGTGAGGCGGGTATTGGTCATATGCGTTTGCACCGCGTCGGTGCCGGGAAAGCCAGGGCCCGCGGGTGAACCGGAACAGATCGTCTCATAATACTGATAAGTGGCGTTGCCGAAGTTGAGGTTATTCATGGTGCCTTGCGCCGCGGCCATGGCGCCGAGCGCGCCGAACAGGCAATTGGTCACCGCCTGCGAGGTCTCGACGTTTCCCGCCACCACAGCGGCGGGATATTCCGGCGACAGCATCGAGCGCGGCGGAATGACGATGCGGATCGGCCGCAGGCATCCGGCATTCATCGGAATGTCGTCGTCTACCATGACGCGGAACACATAGAGCACCGCTGCGCGCGTCACCGGCTCGGGCGCGTTGAAATTGTTTGGCTGCTGCGGCGAGGTGCCGGTGAAATCCACCGTCGCCTCGCGCTTGTTCTTATCCACGCTGATCGTCACCTTGATCGCCGTGCCCTGGTCCATCTCATAGATGAATTCGCCGTCTTTCAGCCGGTCGATCACGCGCCGCACGCTCTCCGCCGCATTATCCTGCACATGGCCCATATAGGCGCGCACCACATCGAGCCCGAAATGCGCCACCATCTTGCGCAATTCCTGCGCGCCTTTTTCGTTGGCGGCAATTTGTGCTTTGAGGTCGTTGACGTTCTGCACCGGGTTGCGCGCCGGATACGTTGCTCCACTGAGCAGCACGCTGATTTCTTTCTCACGGAAGCGCCCTCGATGGACCAGTTTGAAGTTGTCGATGTAGACGCCTTCCTCTCCGATCGTGACGGCATTCGGCGACATGGAGCCGGGCGAGATGCCGCCGATGTCGGCGTGATGCCCGCGGCTCGCGACCCAGAAGAGGATTTGCCCGTGCTCCCCTCCCTCCACGGAGCGAAGCGACGTGGCGGGGAGGGGTTGGGGGTGGGGGGCTTTATCGAAGGTGCCCCCACCCCGACCGCTTCGCGGTCGACCCTCCCCACCGCTCGCAATGGCTTGCGGGGGGAGGATAGAGGACGAAGCAAACACCGGCGTGCAGACGGTGATGTCCGGCAGGTGCGTGCCGCCATTGTAGGGCGCGTTGATGGCATAGACGTCGCCAGGATGAATGGTCGGGTTCTGGCGAATGATGGTTTCCAACGCGCGGTCCATGGAGCCGAGATGCACCGGCATGTGCGGCGCGTTGGCGACCAGTGAGCCCTGCCCGGAAAAGACCGCGCAGGAGAAATCCAGCCTTTCCTTGATGTTCACCGAAGACGCGGTGTTCTGCAGTGCCACGCCCATCTGCTCGGCAATCGCCATGAACAGGTTGTTGAACACTTCGAGCATCACCGGATCGGCTTCCGTGCCGATCGCGCGTTGGCGCGCAAGCGGGATCGCGCGTTTCAATATGAGATGGTTCTTGACGGTTAGTTCGGCGCGCCACCCGGCTTCGACCACCACGGTCTGATGCGGTTCGATGATGATGGCGGGGCCGGAAACCTTATGGCCCGGCTTGAGTTGATCGCGGGTGAAGATTGCGGCGTCGTGCCAGCGCCCAGCGGAGAAAAATTTGGTGCGGCGGGCAGGCGAGGGGAGCTTTGTGCGGGTTTTCTTCAGCGTCTTCTCACGAAATTTTGCGCCACCACCCACCGCTTCGACGGAAACAGCCTCCACCACCAATTCCTTACTGCGGTCGATGAAGCCAAAGCGCGATTTGTGGACCTTCTCAAAGGCGGACTGCATTTTTTTCAGCGCTGTGGCCGCCCCATCCTTCGAGACGGCGCTACGCGCCTCCTCAGGATGAGGCGGGTTGATACGCTTGCTGAGTTTCTCCTCATCCTGAGGAGCGCCTGCAAGGCGCGTCTCGAAGGATGAGGCCGGCGGCGCGTCAACCTCCAGTGCGGTATCCGTCCCGGCGTAACGGATATGCGCGCGTATCAAAATCTTGATCTTGGCGCGCGGCACGCCCTGGCTCGCGACTTCGTTCATGGCGTTCTTGCCGAGCTGGCCGGCGATCTTCTTGATCGTGGCCAATGCTTTGCCGCCGAGCGGCTGCTCGATCGCCTGCTGGCGCGTAGCGCGGATGTCAGCGAGGCCCATACCATAAGCCGACAGCAGCGAGGAGAAGGGGTGGAGCAGCACAGTCGTCATGCCGAGCGCATCGGCGACCAGACACGCATGCTGCCCGCCCGCGCCGCCGAAGCAATTGAGCGCATAGCGCGTGACGTCGTAGCCGCGCTGCACGGAAATCTTCTTGATGGCGTTGGCCATGTTCTCCACCGCGATGCGGATGAAGCCGTCAGCGACTTCTTCCGGCGAGCGGCCGTCACCCACCTCGCGTGCCAGCGCCGCGAAGGCTGCGCGCACGGCTTCCGCATCGAGCGGCTGATTTTGGCCGGGACCAAAAATCTTCGGGAAGAAATCCGGGATGAGTTTGCCGGTCGTCACATTGGCGTCGGTGACGGTCAGCGGCCCGCCGCGGCGGTAACTTTTCGGACCCGGATTGGCGCCCGCGCTGTCCGGCCCGACGCGAAAGCGCGCGCCGTCAAAATGCAGGATCGAGCCGCCGCCCGCCGCCACGGTATGGATCAGCATCATTGGCGCGCGCATGCGCACGCCCGCCACTTCGGTTTCGAAGGCGCGTTCGTATTCGCCGTCGACATGCGAGACATCGGTGGACGTGCCGCCCATGTCGAAGCCGATCAGGCGTGAAAAGCCCGCCGCGCGTCCGGTCTGCGCCATGCCGACCACGCCGCCGGCGGGGCCCGAGAGGATCGCGTCCTTGCCCTGGAACAGCTCCGCGGCCGTAAGCCCGCCGGCCGATGTCATGAACATGAGGCGGGGACCCGCTTCTTCTTTTTCCCTCTCCCTGAGGGGGAGAGGGTGGCGGGCGGAGCCCGCCGGGGGAGGGGGTTCGAACCTCTCCATCGCCGGAACCCCCCCCCCCCCCCCCCCCCCCCCCCCCCCCCCCGGGGGGGGGGGGGGGGGGGGGGGGGGGGGCGGCGACCCGCACCTCACCCGCCCCGCCCACGCGCCGCGGGCAGCACACAGCAGCCGCCGCGG
>Ga0082335_1003397_pt1 | contig 26324 bp, 18 predicted proteins | sample Subgrocontami58m_FD_72375 | JGI IMG/M metagenome (GOLD analysis project Ga0082335, IMG submission 72375) | Subsurface groundwater microbial communities from S. Glens Falls, New York, USA - GMW37 contaminated, 5.8 m (SPADES assembly) (version 2) ...
CCCCGCGCAGAGGGCGGGGGGGGGCGGGGAGCCTGAAAGATTGGTTTCACCCTTCGGGTTGATCCCCCGCCATTCAGTCTCGAGCTCATGGCCGAGAGGTAGGGTGGCGATTCCTGGCTCGCCCCGCTGAGCGGGGCGAGGGCAAGATCATGCGAGCGGGGCATTCCCCAGGAGATACATCACAAGACATAAGGCACCATGGCAAAAGGGAGTTTTATTGTTTATACTATTAGGGAAGCTACCCGCTGCCACAGCAGGGTAGTAGCAGCTTAAAGGTTAATTACAATTTACCGCCTATGGATTTTGTTCAAGCAGCCCACGCTGTAGCCGATGTCGTGTCGCCCCGTCGCAGCTCCGGCACTGTACACGTGCTTGACCAGGTGCTCACCTGGGGCACTCGGTTGACAGTGTTTATCGTTCCATTTGCCATTTCACCTTGGACGGCCGAAATATTTGAGTTCAGTAAGCAACTCTTGCTCCTGTGTTTAAGCGTTACGTTGCTGGTCATATGGCTAGCTCGAGCCGTAGCCGCGCGCGAAGTGCAACTTGCCACTACACCCCTTAACTGGGTGGTGCTTGGGTTATTAGGCGTTACCGTAGCGGCGACTGTTTTTTCGATTGATTGGATAACATCGACCTTGGGGTTTTACGGTCGGTTTAATGGCGGGTTGGTCAGCTTAATCGCCTACCTCGCGGCTTATTTTGTAGTTTTGCAGGTAGCGCGCGATGGCACGGCTGTACGTTGGTTGGTGGGCAGCTGGCTCACTGGGGTTGGTATTGGTGCGGTGGTACTTCTAATACAAATGCTCGGTATTCAATGGTTGCCGTTCCCAGCGGCCGCGGCGCGCAGTTTTACACCACTCGGACGTTCACTCAACTCAGTCGTACTGCTATTGGCAGCGGTGTTTCCCCTGGCGCTCTTTTTCGCGCGTGAGGCAAAGCAAGCCCTGGCTCGTTGGGCCGGGCTGGCGCTGGCGGTGGTTGCCTTATTACTTATATTTACCATTGACTACCAGCTTGGCTGGGTTGGTTTGCTAGTAGCATCGGCCTGTTGGTTAGCTGGTGTGTTCTGGAAAAACAAAGCGGTCGGGCTGGCTTGGACAATACTGCCATCGCTCGCCTTGCTTCTTTCAATTATCGGTTGGCCTCTGCGCACACCAGCGCTTACACAATTACCGGTACCAGTGGAGGTAAACCTGTCACTTAAGGCCAGCTGGCAAATTGCCTCGCAGAACGTGCGCTCTAATCCACTGTTGGGTACTGGCCCCGAAACATTTATCTACGGCTTCTCGAAGTTTAAGCCCGAGAATTTTAACGATACTGATTTTTGGGCGTTCCGGTTTGATAAAGCATCGTCAGAATTTGCTCACGCCTTTGCCACCACTGGCATTCTTGGTTTAGTGGCGCAGCTCGCGCTCGTTTTAGTTGGGCTGTGGCTTATATGGCGCGTAGTGCGTAATCGCGATCAGGATGACTGGTATCTTAGGGCGGCCCTGGCGGCTTCGTTCTTGGTACTATTGGTGGGGCAGATATTCTATTTTGCCACCACCACGGTGGCGCTCAGTTGGTGGTTCATACTAGCGCTGGTCGCGAGTTTGAGCTCCGGGGGGCGTCGCGAAGTATCGCTGACAGATTCACCCCGCGCTTCGTTCGCCTTTACCTTCGCCCTAGCGGTTGTAGTACTGGTGGCAGCTGGCGTATGGTTTGGTGCTGGAAGATTTTTTGCGGCCGATGCTGCCTATGCCAGGGCACAGGCCGAGCTGCGTACTGCTTCGCTTGGCGAGGCCGAAGCCTCGTTGGTTAGCGCGGTTAAACTTAACCCACTGCGGGACGTATACTACATCGGTTTGGCCCAGGTGCGCTTGGCGCAAGCCAACCGCGTAGCGCGCGAACCACTGGCATCGACCGATGCTGCGAAGCAGGCTCAGCTCGCTAAGCTGCAGGGTTATCTACGCTCTTCGATCGAAGCCGCTCAAGCAGCTACTAACCTTGGGCGCGAGAACGTAGCTAATTGGGAGGCGCTTGGCTCTATTTACCGCGGCACAGTGTTGTACGCGCAGGACGCTGAACGGTGGGTTGTCGATTCGTTCGAGCAGGCTATTCTGCGCGAGCCTAAAAATCCGGCACTCTACAGCGAGTTAGGTAAGGCTTACCTTATTGCATCGAATCGGAAGCGACAAGCGGCGGCTGAAGCGAAGGATGACGAGAAGTCGAAATTAGAGTCCGAAGCCGCGCAGCTTACTGTCAAAGCTATCGAGTATTTTGATCAAGCCGTTAAATTGAAAGCAAATTATACGCCGGCCCACTTTAATCAGGCGCTCGCCCTGGAGCAACAAGGAAAGTTGGATGAAGCAGTTGCTAAGCTCGAGAGCATGCGGAGTTATAATCCTCAGGATATTGATGTCCTCTATGAGCTTGGTAGCTTGTATTATGCAAAGAGTAGTTATGATCAGGCGGCTCAGGTATTTACCGCGATTACCCAGTTGGTACCGAACCACGCGAACGCTCATTACGGTTTAGCTATTGCGTTTGAAAAGTTGGGTAAACGCGACGAAGCCATCACACAGCTCGAACAGGTGCTGACGCTGACGCCGCAAGATAACCCAAACCGCGCGGCCGTGCAGGAGCAGCTTGATAATATGCGCCGCGGTGAGGTGGCGCCACCGGCCACTCCGCCTGCGAGCCAGCCTTAGTTTATTGACGCAAACAAAGAAGGTGGGGCACCGGGCCCCGCCTTTTTTGCTATACTTTAGTTAGCTATGCCAATCAAATCAATCTTGCGAGCCATGGCGCCACGCCTGCTGCTTAGCGCTTATCACTTTAGCATGTCGGCCGTGGCAGCCTTAGCCTTTGGCTTGCCAGCGCGCGGTCTGGTAGTCATCGGGGTTACGGGTACTAAAGGCAAGACTACGACTTGCGGCATGTTGCACCACATTTTACAGCAAGGCGGATTCAAAGCTGGTTTAATTTCAACAGCCGAGATTGCCATCGGGTATGAGCGTAGGATCAATGATCTCAAAATGACAACACCCAGTCGCACTACGCTACAGCGCCTGTTGCGGCGTATGGCGACAGCTGGCTGTACTCACGTTGTGCTTGAAACTTCATCAGAAGCATTGGCCCAGTGGCGCCATTTTGGCATTCCGTACGCGGTAGCGGTATTTACCAATCTGGCACCAGAGCATCTTGAGGCGCACGGCAGCTTGGCTGCCTACCGCCAAGCCAAAGGTAAACTTTTTCAAGCCCTAAGCGGTAAGGGAACAGCGGTCGTGAATTTGGATGATGCTGAAGCTGGTTATTTTTTACACTTTCCAGCCAACAAGAAGATAGGATTCACAATTCACGGCCATGGTGGAGCCCAACTCACCGAAACATTAAACGCCACCATCCAAAAGGTTGAGGCTCACCATGCTTTATTTACCGTAAATGGCGTCCTCGCGCCATTGTTAGTAGGTGGTGAGTTTAATGTAATGAATGCGTTGGCGGCACTGGGCGCGGCGCGTGCACTGGAGATGCCGCTGGCACGAGCGGTGCAGGCACTTACCAACTTTAATGGTACGCCAGGTCGTTTAGAGTTTGTTGAAACAGGTAAAAATTTTAGTGTGGTGGTTGATTATGCCCACACACCCGAGTCGCTTGAGGCGGTGTACATTACTCTCGAGCGACAAGGACCGCTGGTTGCGGTGTTGGGATCGTGCGGCGGCGGACGCGATAAGGCCAAGCGCGAACCTTTGGGTAAGTTGGCTGGTACGTATGCGCGGGCAGTTATCGTAACAGACGAGGATCCGTACGACGAAGAGCCACGGGCAATAATGGAAGCAGTGGCGCGCGGCGCGCGGGCAGCGGGCAAGCGTGATGGTGACAATCTGTGGGTGGTGCCCGAGCGTAGACAAGCAATCCAGCTGGCACTTAGCCAGGCACAGGCCGGGGATACAGTTGTCATCACCGGTAAGGGTAGTGAGCAGTGGTTGTGTGTGGCCGGAGACAAAAAAATTCCCTGGGACGACCGTACCGTGGTGCGCGAGGAGCTACTAGCCCTGGCACACTAGATCTAGTAGTCGAGCTGTGGATAAATATATGTGCTGGCTATGCTGACAGATAAATTTTGTGCTAATTTTAGCCAAAATATGACTTTTACTGGCTTTTTTACTTCTCACGCCCTATCCACCCCCTTGACAGCTTGACAGGGGCAGGCTTGATTGGTAAACTCTGAACTACGTGTTTTTGGCAACGCCTACTAAACCAGTAGTTGCGTAAGCTAAACTTACTTATCATCGACGCAAGCTATTTCCATGCGTCTCGTAGTCCTGCGGGGCTAAAACCCAGGGGCCTTCTTAAGCCCGTTCCCGATTTTCATAACCACACAGGGAAGGAGCTATTTTTTTATGTCTGCCAAAGTAATGACTCATGGCACGCTCATGCGCGAACGACGCATCTTCACTCCATTGCGGGATGCCATTCCGTTACCCGACCTCACGGAAATCCAAAAGTCCTCGTACCGCTGGTTCTTTAGCGATGGACTACGGGAGTTGTTTGACGAAATTTCGCCCATTCGCGATTTTATCGGGCGCGATCTAGAATTGTACTTTCTTGATTTTTATCTTGATGAGCCTAAGTTCGATGAAGTTACGGCGCGAACGAAGAATACCAGTTTTGAGGCGGCGCTACGTGTAAAGACGCGGCTCGTAAATAAGAAGACCGGTGAGATCAAAGAGCAGCAGGTGTATCTTGGTGATTTTCCCATTATGACGCCGCGAGGTACGTTTGTGGTGAACGGTATTGAACGCGTAGTAGTGTCGCAGCTTATTCGTTCCGCCGGCGTATTCTTCACCTCAGAGCCATTGCGCGGCCGGTTCTATTATGGCGCGAAAATTATCCCCAATCGCGGGGCCTGGCTAGAGTTTGAAACTGATGCCAATGATGTGTTGTGGGTCAAGATAGATCGCAAGCGCAAGGTGGCAGTTACCTCGCTCATGCGCGCCTTTGGTTTTGCCAGCAGCGAGACCATAAAGAACGCGCTAAAAGACGTTGATACTAATCCCGATCATCACTACGTCGACGCGACTTTGTTGAAGGACACGGCCAAGGATGAGGCCGAGGGCTTGATAGAAGTGTATAAGCGCATTCGGCCGGGTGATCTCGCGACCGTTGATAACGCGCGCCAGCTTATTCACAACATGTTCTTCAATTTTTCACGCTACGATTTCGGGCGGGTCGGCCGCTATAAACTCAACCAACGGTTCGGCTTTAAGCTTGCCAACACCAAGGAGACGCGGGTGCTGCGCCCGGAGGATTTGGTCATGATAGTTAAGGAAATAATTCGCCTTAACAATCAGCAGGCCGAGTCCGACGACATTGATCACCTCGGTAATCGCCGCGTACGAGCGGTCGGTGAGTTGGTGCAGAATAAATTCCGTGTTGGCTTGGCCCGTCTGGAGCGCATTATTAAGGACAGAATGTCGACGCTAGATATTTCCACACTGACGCCTAACCAACTTATCAACGCTCGTCCGATCATTGGCGCCATCAAGGAGTTTTTCATGTCGTCGCAGTTGTCACAGTTCATGGACCAAACAAACCCCCTGGCCGAGCTTGAACACAAGCGCCGGCTTAGCGCCATGGGCCCGGGCGGCTTGTCGCGCGAGCGAGCCGGGTTCGATGTACGTGACGTTCACCGCACCCACTATGGTCGCATTTGTCCAATTGCCACCCCCGAAGGCCCGAACATTGGCCTAGTCGGTCACCTGGCCTCATATGCGCGGGTGAATACTTACGGCTTTATCGAAACACCATTCCGTAAAGTGATACACGACGTGCCCAACAATGGCACAAGTGCGGTGGGTGAAGAGTTGCGTGAAGATGTGACCAACTCAGATGGGAACGTGATTGGTCGGCAGAACAGCGAAGTCACCGTGGCCTTGGCGCGCGAGCTTAAGGCTTCAGGCAACCAGACGGTGCCAGTCGTGCCGCATGTGACCAATGAGATCATTTGGCTGGATGCTTTTGAAGAGGAACGAAATTGTACCACCGCCGCCACCACGCGACTTGATGAACGTGGCCGTTTCCGTGAGGAGCGCGCTGAAGTTCGTGTGCACGGCGAGCCTACCATTGAGCCCGTGGCCAAGGTTGATTACATGGATGTTAGCCCAAAGCAAATCGTATCGGTTACAACTTCCATCATTCCATTCCTTGAGCACGATGATGCGGTCCGCGCTTTAATGGGCACCAACATGCAACGTCAAGCCGTGCCTTGCATTAGCCCCCAGGCGCCAGTCGTTGGTACTGGAGTGGAGGCCAAGGCCGCTCAGGATTCCGGACAAACCGTTCTGAGTGAGCACGACGGGGAAGTAGTGGTGGCCCAAGCTGACTGCGTTGAAGTGAAGGATGCCAAGGGCGCGGTTCACACCTACCATTTTGGAAAGTTCTTGCGCTCCAACGCCTCCACTTGCATGAATCAAAAGCCGGTCGTGGCCAAGGGTCAGCAAGTGAAGATTGGTGACGTGTTAGCCGATGGCGCTGCGACCGAGCAGGGTGAACTAGCGCTCGGGCAGAACTTGCTAGTCGCCTATATGGCGTGGGAGGGTGGTAACTACGAGGATGCCGTGCTTATTTCCGAGCGCCTGGTGCATGACGACCGTTTTACTTCGATTCACATTGAGGATTACACCATTGATGTGCGTGATACCAAACTCGGCCCCGAAATGGTCACGCGCGACATTCCTAACGTTGGTGAGGAAAAACTCAAGGACCTGGACGAGGGCGGAGTCATTCGTATTGGCGCTGAGGTTTCCTCCGGCGATATACTGGTCGGTAAAATTACCCCCAAAGGTGAAACTGAACTTTCGGCCGAGGAAAAACTACTGCGCGCCATTTTTGGTGAAAAAGCCAAGGACGTTCGTGATTCGTCCCTTTACTTGGAGCACGGCGAGCACGGTAAGGTCGTAGGTATCAAGGTGTTCAGTCGCGAGGCCGGCGACCGTTTGCCATCGGGTGTTACCAAATCAATCCAGATATCCATTGCCCAGTTGCGTAAGGTACAAGTCGGCGACAAAATGGCAGGTCGGCACGGCAACAAAGGCGTAATTTCAAAGATAGTTCCAATCGAGGACTTGCCATTCCTCGATGATGGTACGCCGGTGGACATTATTCTTAACCCGCTCGGCGTAGCTTCACGTATGAATATCGGCCAGATTCTGGAAGCGCACCTTGGCATAGCCGCGCGTACGCTTGGGTACTACGTCGCCACGCCGGCGCTTGATGGCGTACCTGAACAAACTATTCGTGCTGAGCTGGTGCGTGCCGGCCTTCCAGCTGATGGCAAGGTCAAGTTGCATCATGGGCGTACCGGTAATTTATTTGACCTGCCAGTGACAGTCGGGCTGACGTACATGCTTAAGCTTAATCACTTGGTGGAAGATAAAATTCACCAGCGTTCAATCGGGCCATATTCACTCGTAACTCAACAGCCCCTCGGTGGTAAGGCCCAGTTCGGCGGTCAGCGATTCGGCGAGATGGAAGTTTGGGCGTTGGAGGCATACGGGGCCGCTCATACCCTGCAAGAAATTCTTACCATTAAGTCGGACGACGTGCCAGGCCGCAGTAAGGCATACGAAAGTATTATTAAAGGTGAGGCGATTAAGAAGCTTAACGTGCCTGAATCATTCAATGTACTTATTCGCGAGCTTAAAGGCTTGGCCCTTGACGTCGAGTTATTGAAAGATGGTGCGGTGATACAAATCGACCGTCCCGAACCCACTGTGCAAGCGCCAACTAACTAGCCACGACACGTATGTTCCCTGAACGCGAACACCTCAACGTCAACGATTTTGATTCAATTCGGTTGAAGCTGGCTTCACCCGAGGATATTTTGGAGTGGTCGTACGGTGAGGTAACGAAGCCCGAGACTATTAACTACCGTACGCAAAAGCCGGAGAAAGACGGCCTGTTCGATGAACGAATTTTTGGCCCAACCAAGGACTGGGAGTGCTATTGCGGCAAGTACAAGCGCATCCGTTACCGCGGTATTGTCTGCGACAAGTGCGGCGTGGAAGTGACGCGCTCGGTGGTGCGCCGTGAGCGGTTTGGCCACATTGCGCTCGCTACCCCGGTATCGCACATTTGGTTCCTGCGTGGTGTACCATCGAAAATTGGCCTAGCGCTCGGGCTGTCGGTACAGGAGTTGGAGAAGGTAATTTATTTTGCCTCCTTCATTATCATGACTGTCGACGATGACAAGAAGAAGGCTCTGTTCGATCAAGTAACTCACGAGTTCAAATCGAAGCGCAAGTTAATTGAGACTGATGTGCAGCGGCAAGAGGTTGAAGCCCAAAAGCGTCTCAAGGGTCGTGAGCTCGAACGCGAGCGTAAGTCGCTGCGCTCACTCGAGGCGGAAAAAATTGAAAATCTTGAACAAGCGTTTGAAACGGCACGCCGTGAGTTGAAGGATTTGAAGCCGTTGCAGATTGTTTCGGAAAGTCAGTACCACGATCTTAGCCTTAAGTATGGGCAAGTGTTTGAGGCTTCGATTGGCGCCGAGGCCGTACGCAGCTTACTGGAACGAGTAATTTTGAAAGATGAAATTTCGACACTTGAAACCGAGGTAGTCGAAGCCATTCCCACCAAGCAAAAAAAGCTCGTTCGACGTTTGAAGCTGTTGAAGAGCTTACAGCAGGTTGGGTTGAGGCCCGAGTGGATGGTACTCACCATGCTGCCGGTAATTCCCCCAGATCTTAGGCCAATGGTGCAGCTTGACGGTGGCCGGTTCGCGACCAGCGACCTCAATGACCTTTATCGGCGCGTTATCAACCGTAACAACCGTTTAAAGCGCCTGTTGGAACTTAACGCCCCTGAGGTTATTTGTCGCAACGAAAAGCGCATGTTGCAGGAGGCGGTTGATGCCCTGATCGACAACGGTGCGCGCCACGGCAAGACTGTTACGGCATCGACAGGTCAACGCCGCATGTTGAAATCAATCGCTGATATTTTAAAGGGCAAGCAAGGACGATTCCGCCAAAACCTTTTGGGTAAGCGCATCGACTACTCGGGTCGCTCGGTTATTGTGGTTGGCCCCAAGCTCGAGCTGCATCAGTGCGGGTTGCCGAAGCGCATGGCGTTGGAATTATTCAAGCCATTTATTATTTCCAAGCTCATTGGGCGCGAACTTGTGCACAACGTACGCAGCGCCAACCGTTTCATCGAATCCGGCCGACCGGAAGTCTGGGACATTTTGGAAGAGATAATTAAGGGAGCCCATGTGCTGTTGAACCGCGCGCCAACCCTGCACCGCCTGGGCATTCAAGCCTTCCAACCGATCCTGATCGAAGGTAAGGCGATCCAAGTTCACCCCCTGGTTTGTCCGGCCTTTAATGCTGATTTTGATGGTGACCAAATGGCTGTTCACGTGCCATTAACCGAAGAAGCCAAGTGGGAAGCGGCTAATCTTATGCTTTCATCTAAAAATCTGCTTAAACCAGCCACCGGTGAGCCGGTAGCCACACCAGCGCAGGATATCGTACTCGGGTGTTACTACATGACCGATCAAGCACCGGCCAAAGAGGGCGAAAGTTTGCGCGCATTTTCGTGCATTGAAGAAGCGGTGTCGGCTCACCACCTTGGCATGATTACACTACAACAGCCAATTCAAGTGCGGCGACAGGGCGAGCGTATTACGACATCGGTCGGCCGCCTGTTGTTCAACGAGATACTTCCACCCGAACTTCAGTACTACAACAAGACAGTTGATAAGAAGGCTTTGAAGGCATTGGTGGCCGAGTCGTTGGTGCGCTACGGCGTTGCACCCACTGCCAAGCTGCTTGATCAAATGAAGGAAATTGGCTTTTCATACCTAACCCAGTCCGGCATCTCGTGGGGCATGGCCGACCTACCTGACGTGCCCGAACGTAAGGCGATTTACGAAACGGCCGACGGTCAGCTTGAGGAAATTTACGACCAGTACCAGCAAGGTCTGTTAACTGATGAGGAGCGCCACACCAAAGTAATTGAGTTGTGGGCTCAGGTGAAAGAGCACGTTACTGCCATTTCACGTAAGGCTCTGCCGAACCATGGTCCGGTTTTCTCGATGATCGAGTCGGGCTCGCGCGGCAGTTGGGGTCAAATCACCCAGATGATGGGTATGAAGGGCCTAGTGACGAATCCGGCTGGCGATACCATCGAGATGCCGGTAAAGGGTAATTTTAAAGAGGGTTTTGATGTGTTGGAATACTTTATTTCGACCCACGGCACCCGCAAGGGGCTAACTGATACGGCGTTGCGTACGGCCAATGCTGGTTACTTGACGCGCCGCTTGGTCGACGTGGCTCACGAAGTAGTTATTGGCGAAAAAGACTGTGGCGATAAAGAAGGCGCTACCATTACTGCGGTTGAGAGTGATGACATGGGCGATAGTTTGGGTAGCAGGGTAGTGGGGAGATACCTGATGCAGGAAGTTAAGGACGAAACCGGAGTCGTGGTGGTCAAGAAAACAGAGCCGGTTACGACCGATCAAGCCAAGCTGATCGATAAACTTGGTTTGTCAGAAATTAAACTGCGTTCGTTATTGTCATGTAAGACGCGGCGCGGTGCTTGTCAAAGGTGCTACGGACTTGACCTTGGTTCTAATGCGCTCGTTGAGATTGGCACAGCCGTTGGCATTATCGCGGCTCAGTCGATTGGTGAACCTGGTACGCAGCTCACCATGAGAACTTTCCACACTGGCGGCGTAGCTTCAGCTGAGGACATCACCCAAGGTTTGCCGCGGGTTGAAGAGGTGTTCGAGGCCAGGCCGGTTAAACGACCAGGGCTGCTATCGCCGGCTAATGGTAAGGTTCAGGTTGAAACACGTGGTCGTCAGAAGTTTATCAAACTTACATTTGAAGATACGCTCGAGGAGCACATCTCACTCACTAAGCACGAAGGCGCTAAGGTGGTGGTAAAGAAGGGCCAACAGGTACAGGTTGGTGAACCAGTGTTAAAGAGCGGAAACGTGGTGGTGGCGGCGAGCCAGGGCGGTACAGTACGGCTCGAGGCTGGCGAGGGTGTGCTTACTAGGCAGGCAACGGTTGAAAAGGAATTCGTGGTGCCAGTCGGGCTGGCTTCGTGGGTAAAGGACGGCGATCTAGTTACCAAGGGACAGCGTCTGACAGACGGCTCACTTGATATCCACGAGTTGTACTTACTTAAGGGACGTGAGGCAGTGCAGAAGTACATTTTACGCGAAATTCAGTACATCTATGCATCACAGGGCCAAAGGCTTAATGACAAGCATATTGAAATAATCATTCGGCAAATGTTCTCGCGTTTATACGTGACCGAGTCTGGCGATACCGAATTACTGCCCGGCGAGATAGTCACGGTGGCCCAACTCGAGGATGCCAACGATGCAGTGAGCGACAGCGGAGATAAGGCAACGGCGGATCGACTACTACTCGGTATTACCAAGGCTTCACTTTCGACCGACAGTTTCCTTTCAGCCGCGAGTTTCCAGGAAACAGCGCGCGTACTTATCGATGCGGCTGTTACGGGTAAAGTCGACTACCTACGTGGCCTTAAGGAGAATGTCATTATTGGTCGGTTGATTCCCGCCGGTACTGGCCTCGGGGTGCAGAAGGAGCATTTGGCCGGCGCCATGGTCGTAGTTGAAAAGAAACGCGAGGCTACTCGCATTGAGTCACTGCGCTTGGCCACTTTGCGGGCCGCAGCTGCAGCCGAAGCGGCTCTGGCGGAACAAGTCTTAGCTGCCAGCCTTGAGGTAGAACCGGTAGCTGTTGCTGAGCCTGAAGTATAAAATTCGTTAGCAAGCTAAACCAGTGTTTGAGGCTATCCCGGACGCTGGTTTTTCGCTATAATGGGTGAGTAATGTACCTATGTCGCGCGTGAGCCAAGACCATGTTCGCAGATCGCAGGCGTCGCCCACCAGCGGGCTGCAGCCTGACACCAAGCACGGTCTCAGCGTACTTTTTTTATTTACGGCCGCACTCATTTGTGGTTTGTCGCTTTTTGGATTGGCTGGCGTAATCGGCGGTTGGTTGGCGGCGGTGATGCGGCTTACGTTCGGCGTGTTGGCCTGGGGGTTGCCCGCACTATTGCTTATCTTAGCTTACCTGTTGTTACAGTCCGGTAATTTACCGCGGCCAGTGCAAGCGATTGGGTTTGTCCTATTGGCAGTCGGCACCGCCAGCCTTATTCACCTAGCCTTGCCGCCTGGTGAGCAAGCGGCGGCGGCTCGGGCCGGCTCGGGCGGTGGTTATGTTGGTTTGTTAATCGCGCGCCCGCTGGTAAAGGTGCTGGGTATGTGGGGTGCGATTGTACTTCTGACCGCGCTTTCCATTGGTGGGTTACTGGTGCTATTTGAAACATCGCTCCAAACGATTGGCGGCCGACTTCAGGGTCTGGTCAGCGCCATCATGGCCCTGCGGCATAAATTCGTGTCGTCGACCACGACTACACCCGAGCCACACGCGCCATACCATACACCGCCGGCGTCAAACGAGGACATTGTTAATACGCCAACCGAAGTCATTCCGCGACTACGAGCACTATTTAAAAGCCGCGTCGTGGAGGGCGCGCGCGATCCAGAGCAGTTACCCTTAATTGAGCTTAAGGCCGCGCCACGCCTACGCCAGGCGTCGGTGCCGCTCGAGCTTTTAGAAGATCGAGTGGGGAAACCGTCGGCCGGCGACGTTACCGCCAATCAGGAACGAATACGGACCACGCTTCTTAATTTTGGCATTTCGGTCGAGATGGGTGGCGTTAACGTCGGGCCGACCGTAACCCAGTACACACTTAAACCAGCCGAGGGTGTTAAGCTAGCCTCAATAACTGCGTTATCAAATGATTTGGCTTTGGCTTTGGCCGCGCATCCTATTCGGATCGAAGCCCCCATTCCCGGCCAGGCCTTGGTAGGCATCGAAGTGCCCAATCAGTCAATTGCCATGGTTGGGCTGAAGGAAATTTTGCAATCTGACGCCTTTAAGCGTCGGCGGTCGCCGCTCACGGCTGGGCTTGGTAAGGATGTAGCTGGCACGCCGTGGGTCATTGATATCGAGCGCATGCCGCACCTTTTAATTGCCGGCTCCACTGGATCCGGGAAATCCGTCTGTATTAACAGCATTCTCATTTCTTTATTGACGACTAATTCTCCGGATGAGCTTAAGTTTATTATTGTCGACCCGAAACGAGTAGAATTAGCTTCATATAATGATCTTCCTCACTTGTTAACGCCAGTTGTTACCGAAGTAGCCAAGACCATAAATGCGCTTAAGTGGGTGGTTGGTGAAATGGACCGTCGCTATCTTGTGCTGCAGCAGGCACAAAAGCGCAATATTCAGTCGTACAATGAGGGTCGCGCCGATCCGCTGCCATACTTATTAGTCGTAATCGACGAACTGGCTGATCTTATGGCAGTGGCCGCTATCGATGTTGAAGCCGCTATTATTCGACTGGCACAAATGGCGCGGGCGGTGGGAATACATCTTATTGTTGCGACGCAAAGGCCATCGGTTGATGTAATCACTGGGCTTATCAAGGCGAACATCACCTCACGCATTGCCTTCGCCGTCGCCTCGGCTACTGATTCGCGTACTATTCTTGATTCAGGCGGCGCTGAAAAGCTCTTGGGCCGCGGCGACTGCTTATTCGTTTCGGCCGAACTTTCGAAACCCAAGCGCATTCAAGCTGCGTTCGTGGGTGATGCGGAGATTGAACGGGTAGTTAGTTTTATCAAAGACCAGGCTCAGCCGGATTATAACCCCAATGTTGTACTTAAACATTCGAGCGGGGGAATCGCGAATGGCGTCGTGGGTGGTGCTGCTGATGACCTACTTGAAGAAACGCGGGCCTTAGTAGTACGCAGTCAAAAAGCTTCGGCCTCGTTCTTGCAGCGGCGTTTACGGGTGGGTTATGCGCGGGCCGCTCGACTGCTTGATTTACTGGAGGAACGTGGCGTGATCGGGCCAGGCGATGGCGCTAAACCGCGCGATGTACTGGTGCCGCGCAGTGCGCTTGATGATGGATTTGGCGATACCACAGATGATGTGGTTGAGGTGGATGAGCCATCCAAGCCTGACGATGAAAGTGCTAGTGACGGCCATGAGCCGGGTGGGACCGCGTAGGGTGGCTATATGGGGAGGTTTTCAAGTTCGCCACTCGCAGGCGAGCATCAGTTGGGTGGGGTTTTGCGGCAAGCGCGAGAATCCAAGGGGCTTAAATTAGCCGAGGTATCGCGTCGCCTTAAGCTGCCGTTAAAATATCTTGAGTCCATTGAGGGTGGTAGGTGGCATGAGCTGCCTGAAGGCTCATACGCCAGGTTGTTCGTGCGTACGTACGCTCAATTTTTGGGGGTACCACCCGATGAGCTGCTTAAGCAGTTTGCCGTACCGGCGCGCGTACACAGCACCCCACCCGTACCGGCGCTAGTGCAACGTGTGGCCTATGGTCGCCGGACGTTAATTTGGCTGGGTGTGGCGGCGGTCGTTGGTTACCTGGTAACGCAGGCCTGGCAAGCACTTGAATCCCCCAAACTTATTATTTTTAGCCCGGCTGAAAATCTATCGACCTTTAGTCCAACTACCACGGTGCGCGGGTTGACCCGTGCCGGTACGAGGGTGACAGTCAATGGCGAAGTGGTCGAGGTTTCAGCCGAGGGGCAGTTTGCGGTTGAAGTGGCGCTAGCCCCTGGCCTTAATACCATTACAGTAGTGGCGGATACATCGTACGCCAAACCAGCCACCCAAGTCCTGCGCGTGTTGTATGCGCCGCCCGCTAGCCCTAGTCCGGGTAGTAAATCCTTGGTACCATAGGTAGTGTTATAATAGTCTAATTTTTGACCTTGCCACTTATGAAAGAAGACACCAAGAAAATAAGCGTATCCGCCGACCGAAGTAAGGCGGCCGAGATGGCCATCGAGCAAATTAAGGAGAAATTCGGCGAGGGCGCCATCATGAAGTTGGGCGAGGCGCACGCCATGGAAGTAGAAGTTGTGCCAACAGGTTGCCTCTCGATCGATATTGCGCTTGGCGTTGGTGGAGTACCGCGCGGACGCGTCGTTGAGGTATTTGGGCCTGAAGCATCGGGCAAAACGACCTTTACACTGCACGTCATAGCTTCAGTACAGAAGATTGGTGGATTGGCTGCATTTGTTGACGCCGAGCACGCGCTTGATCCCGTGTATGCAAAAAAGATCGGGGTGAATATTGATGAGCTATTAATTTCACAGCCTGATACTGGTGAGCAGGCGCTGGATATTGTTGATACCTTGGTGCGTTCGAACGCCGTCGACGTGATTGTGATAGATTCGGTGGCAGCTCTCACGCCGAAAGCGGAGATTGAGGGGGACATGGGCGACCAGCACATGGGGTTGCACGCTCGGCTCATGAGCCAGGCCCTTAGGAAACTCACCGCCATAATCTCGAAATCAAAAACGGTGGTCATCTTCCTCAACCAAACAAGAATGAAGATAGGCATTATGTTCGGTAACCCCGAAACCACCACCGGCGGCATGGCCCTGAAGTTTTACAGTTCGGTGCGTATCGATATCCGCCGTATTGGCCAGCTCAAGCAGGGCGACGCGGTGGTCGGCAGCCGCGTACGCGTGAAGGTGGTAAAAAATAAGGTGGCTCCGCCATTCAAGCAGGCCGAGTTCGACATTATGTACAACGAAGGCATCTCGCTTTCCTCCGACTTGCTTGATACTGGTTTGCAGTACGAGGTGCTAAAGAAATCTGGTAATACCGTGGCCTTTGGCGAGACCAAACTGGGTGTGGGGCGTGAGCAGGCCCGGCAGTTCCTGAAGGATAATCTCAAAGTAGGGGATGAGATTGGCAATGCGGTGTGGGCAAAAGTGAAGGAGCAAAGGGCCCAGGAGAAGTAAAACTACAATATCGCTCTGGTTGTACCGGGTTGGTACCAGCCGTAGTATACTGAGATTGTATGGTGCAGCTGGCTGTACGGCAGCTCTTTCGTGATCCTCGGCGGCGGGTGGCAGTGAGCCTCACCGCAGTGTGGCTCATTTCCGCCTGGCACTTTGGGGGAGATGAGTTTTTATGGTGGCCAGCGCTGTGTGCTACCGCAGCGGTAGCGACCGAAGTGCTGTGGCACTACGTTGTTCGCCGGCGCTTCGTGCTTAACCCATCGGCCGCAGTCAGCGGTTTGCTCATTGGGCTTCTTATCTATCCCACGTCACCGTGGTACTTCGCCGTCGCCATTCCGGCGTTTGCCATCGTGCTCAAACTCCTCCTCTGCCCCGGCCGCCGCCCCCTATTCAACCCCGCTGCTCTAGCCTTAGTGGTGGCTAGTGTGACGCTCAACGCACCTACCTCTTGGTGGGGGGTAGCCTGGAGCCCGTGGCTGGGGGTAGGCTTGGCGCTCAGCGTGCTTGATGTGTTGAAATCTTTAAAGCTCTGGCCGGTAACACTGTCATTTCTTGTTGGGTATACCGTCTACCTTAGCCTGTTCAGCAGCCTGGGGGACGTTTGGCCGCTGGTGGTTGATGGCACGGTGCTCGCGTTCGCCTTCATTATGCTGCCTGAACCCCGGAGCGGGCCGCAGGGGTGGCCCTGGTTCTGGCAGGTTGGGTTCGCCGTGCTGGTGCTAGGCGGCATAGCCCTGTTTGGCCTGTTTCCAACGCTCCCCTTCGACCTGCTGCTGGCGGCGCTGCTGCTGGCGGCGCTGCTCTTTTCCGTTCGCCGCCTAGCTGCTGTTTGGCGTTCAGCGCAGACGGTGGCGCGGAGCCCTAACCCCCTGCTGCTGTTGAACTACTACCCACCCCAAGCCTCTTCTTTGGGAAGTAGGTACAGGTAATTACCAAAGCCGCCTACCCTAGAGCAGGCGGCTAAGCATGTTACCTTAGAATTATTCGCGGGATTTTTCTAAGGTACAAGGTATATCGTAATGGAACACTCTCGTGGTTCACGTTCCGCTTCCGCTATTTACCCTTTCGCGCGAAAGGGTAAATAGCGGTACTCTACCTCACACCAGCTCACATACTCGAGCCTTGGCAGGGCATGGGTTTACACCGTCGGAGTCGAGGGTAGCACGGGAGGGTGAGACGCTGGTGGTTTTGGCTTAAGCTGACGAACGTGGATAATGAGCCGTACTAACAGGACTACAATTCCAACCACCGCCGCGATCAAGCTGGCTGGCGGCATCCATGGTCGCTCCAAGTCGCTAGTACCGCCCTCGCGGAACCAGCGCATCCAACCCGCCCACTTCATCACCACCAGATGGAACATGATGAGTAGGAACGCAATCCTCGCTCCCCAACGCTGCCAAGCCCACCAGCGCTGGGTGCCAATTTTTTGTTGCGCCCAAATGTTGGAAATAAAACCAAGGTAGACGAGGATGAATAGCCCTAAAGTTCCCGCGAGTGCGGTATACCAGTGGTCTATGAACCAGCTTAATGAAAAACGTTCGGATAGTAGCCAGGCCGAGATAATGCCGTGGGCTAGGCCGGTGAGGAGGGCTAATATTCCGAGTTCCTTGCGGTATTGCAGATACTTTTGGAAGCGGGGCGAGAATGCGCACAAGGGCCCAATGATGAGCACCAAGCCCAGCAGGATGAGCGAGGCGCCGGCCAGTACTTTGTTCACGATGAACATATTAAAGTAGCCGCGGCGGGCAAAAAGGTATGCGCCCAGTATCATAAAGGTAGTGAGGCTGGCGACCAAAGCCATTCCATATTGCTGAATCTGGTAGCGCCAGTTGATCGGCTTCATTTGCTGGGTACTAGGTTAACTGGTTTGCCATCAGCAAAGCCCTGGATATTAGCTACCGTAGTCGACATGATGCGTTCCAGTGCTTCTCGGCTATTGAAAGCGATGTGGGGCGTGATAATAACATTGTCGCGAGCGATCAACAGATGATTCCTAAGCAAGGTAGCTAAGTCGCACTTCTTAGCATAACTTTGTGTAAGAACCTCGTATTCTTCATGAATGGCACATTCTTCTTCCAGCACATCTAGACCCGCGCCTGCCAAACGGCCATCGTCCAGCGCTTTAAGGAGGGCCGCGGTATCAAGCAACCCACCGCGCGCCGTATTCACTAGAATTGCGCCGCGCTTTACCAGCTTCAATTTCTCATCGTTTAGCAGGTGGTGGGTAGCGGCTGAATATGGGGCGTGGAGTGAAATCACATCCGCTTTCTGCAGCAATGTTTCCAGGGGAGTGTAGGTGAAGCCGATTTCGCTGGCGAGTTCTGGTTTGGGATAGGGGTCGCTAACCAGCACCTCCATACCAAAGGCACGCGCCAAGCGTGCCACATTGAGGCCTATCCTGCCACCACCCACCAAGCCGATCGTTTTGCCATAAAGGTCGAAGCCAGTCAGGCCGCGGTAGTCGAACACGCCTTTTTCTGTGCGTTCATAGGCTTGGAAGATTTTGCGCGACAGCGCCAGAATTAGCGCCATGGTGTGCTCGGCCACGGTACGCTCGCCGTAGGCCGGTACGTAAGCAACAGTAATGCCGTGAGCTACGCAGGCTGCAAGGTCGATATGATTGAAGCCCATGGAGCGCGTGGTGACGAGTTTCACGTGCGGGAGCCAACTCAGCACACTTTCGTTAACCTGTGAGTACACGAATACCGACACGGCCTCCGCTTCAGTTGCTTCGCGGGCAGTGGTTTCGCTGAGTGGGTCGGCAAAGAACGTCAACTCGTGGCCAGTGAGGTGGCGTTCGAAAAATTCGCGCTCATGTGGTTCACACTCAAACAGGGCTAGGCGCATGGCGAAGCTGGCGATTAAGGAATAAAGCGATAGTAAGCGCTACTAGGAATATAACAGACCCGATAAAGCACGGTGTGGTAAATGGGTTAGTCGTTAACACACCGGAACAACCAGTGGTGGAGCCGGTACCGGCACGGTAGAAGTCGTAAGCTACGCGCGAAAAATTACCCCAGGCAAAAATAGTTGAGGCAACTAAGAGCCAGCTAAGGCGACGCTGACCGCGTACTAGCTGCACCTGCCTTAGCAGACGACTAGACCATACCAGCGCGACCAAAAAAGCAAAAGCACCCCAAAAGCAAGGTGTGGTCACCGGGTTTGGTACCACGCAATCTTGCACCTTAAATACCGTACCTTCGAAGCCGTAAAAACGTATAAAATCAACTACCACAGTATAGAATGCAAATCCAGTTCCAATCGCCAGCGCTAAAGTTTGTAGTTGGAGCAGTCGTCGAATCATAGCTAAGTTAATAAAGGGAATCGACGCACGAGCGCGGTCGAGCCCCACCAGCCGCCTAAGCCCCAAGTGTGTCCGGCCTGTACTGTGGGCAGCAGGGCGAGCACGAAAACGTACACGATGTGTTCGTCGATAAACGGGTGATGCTCCGGCGGGAATATTGCGGCATAAATAAGTAACATCATGGCAATTCCGCCCAGGCGCGCTAGCCGCAGCGCCACACCGAGCGTGAGCGCCAAGCCAATAGCAACCAAGCCTAGCATGAACAACCAGTCAATTATTATGCTGCCGCTTAAAGATTGAAAAAGCGTGGCCAAGGGCCCTTGTGTTCCAAACTGCAAGAATCCAGACGTCGGTGAGGTACCACCAAGCCATGATTTGCTGGCGGCGGTCGTAAACCCAAGGCCAAACAACTTATCCACAAAAGCCCACAGGAAAATTAGTCCAAGTCCAAGACGTAGCGTGGCCAAAAGTCGTTCAGCGGTAGAGGATATCATATTTTTACTATACGTTGGTTAACAGTGTGAAGCAATTTAGCCTTAAACCCTGAATATAAAAGCTCACCAGAGTTCCTAGTGAGCCTCAATGGGCTTCCGCAGTTCGTAACGCTAGGTTTTTGATGGCAACGGGACGCGATGTGGACAATATTCCACCAAACATAGTAGCTCATCGTGCTTGCTTGCCACCATGGTTGAAAGTTCGTGGCAGTGCCGGCATTTAACCTCGATTTCGCCCTCCACTAGCAAGCCCTTAAAAAAGAGCTTATGGCAGGTGGGGCAGCGGTACTCTTTAAGAGGCACTCCCATAACAAGGTCAGTATAGCACGAGCAACAAAAAAGCCAATGGTAATTGGCTTTTTTGTACGCTATTAGTGTTATTATATTAGGCTCGCTCGACGTAGTCGCCCGTGTCGGTGTTCACTATCACTAGCTCGTCCTCTTTAATGAAGAGGGGGACGTTCACCATCAGGCCCGTTTCCAGCTTAGCTTGCTTAGTGCCGCCGGTAGCGGTATCACCGCGCGTGCCCGGCGGGGTTTCAGTAACTTTAAGCGTTACCTTTTTAGGCAGCTCGACAGTAATAGGTTGGCCGTTGAAGTTGAGAATGTTCACGTCCAGCCCCTCCTTAAGGAATTTAACTTGGTCACCTAAAATTTCTTTGGAAAAGTCGAACTGCTCGAATGTTTCCTGGTTCATAAAGTGGCACGAAGTTTCGTCGCCGTACAGAAAGCTAGCTTTTACGCGGGACATGTCAGCCTCCTCCACTTTGTCACCCGGCTTAAAGCTTTGTTCCAGCACACGGCCGGTAAACAGGTGCCGCAGTTTGGTGCGCATCACCGGTTTACGTTGGGCTGTACGCATGAATGATGCTTCCAGCACTTGGTAGGGTTCGCTATCCACCAGGATATTGAGCCCGATCCGGATGGAGTTGAGCGAAGGTAGTACTGACATAGCGCTTCCGGTGTGCCTAGGTGATGGTGAACGGCACTAGCGCCATGAAGCGAGCGCGTTTGACGGCGAGCGCGAACTTGCGTTGGTGTTTCATGCAGGTGCCGGTTCGGCGCCGGGGCAGCAATTTGCCGTGAGTGGAAAGGAATTTTTGCAGCACGCGTGTATCCTTGTAGTCGATGTCATTGAGCCCGGTTATACAAAAGTAGCAGGCCCGATCCTTAGGCGCCGGTGTCGTTGGTTTTCGCGGACTTGGACGTGGCATAAGTTAAAATTCTAAATACTAAAACGGAATATCCTCAACGTTTATTTGGGTTTCTTCAGCGGGCGGGGCTTGGTTACCACCATCGTCAGCCGGCGCGGGCTGTTCGGTTTGACGAGGGCCAGCTTGCAAGCGATCGAGCATTATCATATTATCGGCTACTATCTCAGTGCGGTAGTGGCGGTTGCCTTGCGCATCATCCCACGAGCGCGTTTGCAGGCGCCCTTCAATGTAGACCTTACTACCACGCTTCAAGTACTGGCCCATAATATCGGCCAGCTTACGCCAGGCGACGATGTTGTGAAACTCGGCCCGTTCTTGTTTTTCGCCAGCCGCGTTCTTCCACCTAAAGTTGGTAGCCACACTAAAGGTAGCGACCGATGTACCCTGCGGTGTGGTTCGTACCTCGGGGTCGCGCGCCAGGTTGCCGATGAGCGTTACTTTATTTAGATCCATATAAATGTCTCCTCTCGTCCGAACTCCCCGTACTTCGGGTAAGTGCGGAGCTATATTAAAATACTTACTTTACCATTTCTTGCCCGAGAATTTCCTCGAGTTTTTTATCAAGCTCTTCCAGCTTGATCTTCGGCTTTTCTTCCACTTTGGCATCACTGGGCTGGCGGGTGTGAGTCGTTTCCTCCACCTTCGACGCATGCAGGCGAGCCAGCTTTTCTTGGAATGCTTTTTCGCGCGCTAGGCGTTCAGGTGACTTAAGCTCCTTGGAAACAATTTGAGCACGCAGTATCTCACTCGAAAGTCTGAACCAGTCGTGTACCCGCTTCACATTATTTGGCTCGATATCGCACTCGATAACTACGTACGAGCCATGGCGCACGTGCTGAATAGGGTAGGCCAGCTTGCGTTTCCCCAAGGCGTCCTCTTGTGTGATTTTAGCGCCCTCGGCTTGCAGCATGGCGCGCACCTTGTCCTGCACGGTGGTAGGTTCATCACCCTCAATTTTGAGGGGGATTATGTACATTATTTCGTAGTGGTTCATAAGTCTGTGGGTATAAAAGTTTTACTTTTACCCCGATGTAATATCGGGGTAGTTGCGGAAGCAACTAAAAAACGCTTGATCAATTAGGCCCTCACCTGTACATCTCGCCTGTATGGGCGGGCCGGTGAGGATCGCGCCCCCACTCGTGGGGGCGGATATGGAGCGCGAATGAATAAGCGCGTGTCAATACGCTAGCACAGGGTTTGAAACCTGGCAAGATTAGCGCCAGCCGCGTGGTATACTGGGGCTGCTATGCACAAGTACTTGTTTATTTTGGGCCGCGAGCCCGAGCTATCAGTCGCCGAAATTCAAGCGGTGGCTAGTCGAATGGCCATTCCTATCGTATGGAAGAGTATAATCCAGCAAGCTGTTTTATTGGAAAAAGATAGAACAGTAGGTTTCTTTGAGTCTTTGGCCGGCACTATAAAAGTCGCGGAAGTGGTGGGTGAGTGTCCGCGTTCTCCGAGCGGAGTAAAGCAGGCGGTGGTGGCGGCCTTACTGGCCGCCGGCGATTATCACGATTACGAGTTCGGGCTATCACTGTACGGCGTTAAACTGCCTTGGCTTAAGGTAGTCGGGATGAATATTAAACGTGAGCTCAAGAGTTCTGGTAAACATGTGCGTTTCGTAGTATCGCGTGAAGCCGAGCTTTCATCGGTCGTGGTGCAAAAGCGTAAGCTGCTGCCGCCGCACGGATTCGAATTCGTGCTGGCACCACACGGCGCGCATAAACTTACACTGGCGCGCACACTTAAAGTACAAGATTTTGAAGCCTGGAGCCGGCGCGACTACGGCCGCCCAGCACGCGATGCGCGGGTCGGCATGCTGCCGCCGAAGTTGGCGCGACTGATGGTGAATTTAGCCGAAGTGCGCCCAGGTGGTTCAATCCTTGACCCATTTTGCGGCTCGGGCACGGTGCTACAGGAGGCTGCGCTTTTGGGGTACCATCGCCTGACGGGCTTGGATGCAGACGCGCGTGGTATCGAGCGTACTCGTACCAACTTTACCTGGCTAAAAGGAAAGATGCCGGTCGTATCAAGTGAGCCTAAACTTTTTACAGCTGATATCCGGCACCTACCACGCGAACTTGATGAACACACATTCGATGCTATCGTAACCGAGCCGTACCTAGGGCCCCCTTTGCGCGGGCGTGAGACACCAGGCGAGCTAAAGCAAATCGCGAGTGAGCTTACTGATTTTTATCGCACAGCACTTAAAGTGCTTACACACCTAGTTAATCCGAAGGGGAGAATTGTCATGGTGTGGCCAGTGTTGCGCGCCGCAAGCGGCGAGATTATGTTGCCGCTACCCGAGCTTTTGCCGAAAATCGGCCTTAGGCTTATCGACGTACTACCACCGGTAGTACCCCAGGGGTGGCACACTAGCCGTGGCACCCTGCGCTACGAGCGGCCAGATGCGCGGGTGGGGCGGGAAATTGCAGTACTGGAGCAAATTCGGTAGTATCTTGGCAAGCCTACTTACCACCTGCTACACTAGGTAAAAGTGAATAAAGCGCGCCCCAGGGGCCGCGCTTTCGTTTATCCTCTACCCCCACACCTAGTCTGCCTTATGTACTACGTTTACCTCCTGCGAAGCAAAAAGGATAAGCAAGCTTACCTTGGTTCTACCAATGACCTTCGTCGTAGATTTAGCCAGCACAATGATGGTAAGGTACCATCAACGAAGTATCGAATACCATTCGAACTCGTGTACTACGAAGCGTATCGGTCTGAGCGAGATGCGCGTGTGCGAGAGCATAATCTGAAACTCAGAGCTAATGCCTTGAGTCAGCTTAGGCGTCGGATACAGAACTCGCTCAGAGCAGACTAGGTGTGGGGGCGTATGGTCTATTACAAGAATCGCCTGCAAGAGGAACTTACCGACCTTCATATCCACGTCGGTGGTGCGGTGGCGCCGCACACGATGTGGGAACTGGCGCATCGTCAGGGTTTGAAGTTGCCAGCTAAAAATTATTGGGATTTTTGGAAGCTCATCACTGCCAGTCCCGAGACGGTGCGTAATTTGGATGAGTACGTTGCCATCATGCACCAGTGGACCGAAAAAATTCAATCGAGCCCCGAAGCTATTGAGCGCTGCATTTATGAGATAATCGCCAAGGAGTACCGTTCGTCCAACGTTTCGCAGATCGAGCTTAGGTTCAACCCCATGAAGCGCAACAAAGGCGGGGAAATGGATCTTGATCATATTATTCAGGCGGCCGTGCACGGTATGGATAGGGCCATGCTTGATTACGGCGTGAAGGCCGGGCTCATTTTTTGCTTGGCGCGCGAGTATCCATTTGAACTCAACGAGATAATAGTGCGCAAGGCCATGCGCTATTTTAAGTGGGGTGTGGTGGGTATTGATATCGCTGGCCCTGAAAAGCATACGTTTGAGGCGGATAAGGATTTTCAGCGCTACGTATCGCTGTTTCAGGAGGCGCGCGACCGTGGCCTCGGTATTACCGTACACACCGGCGAAACTCCAGCCACTGGCCCAGAGAGCGTGCGCCAGGTGCTGCGCGACATCAAGCCCGAGCGCATTGGCCACGGCATTCAGGCCGCGCGCGACCCCGAGCTCCTTAAAGAGCTGGCCGAGGCCGGCACCGTTATGGAAATATGCCCTTCCTCAAATATCCAAACCAAAGCGGTGGCCAGCTGGGACGAGTTAAAGGAGATACTTGGCAAGTTCACGGCCGCGGGCGTGAAGTTCACCATCAACACCGACGGCCCGTACCTGCTACGCACTAATATGAAGAAAGAAATCGAGCTGCTCTTGGAGCACAACGTGCTGACCGAGCCGCAGCTCAAGGAAATGGTGCATGTGGCGCGCAAGGCGAGCTTCATTAAGGCGTAGCCCGGGGTTGGGTAGGAATAATGAAAAACCGGTGTAGAGGGTACACCGGTTTTTTGTTTGCGGATGGACTATGGAATGGTGTCGCTACTCTTCAGCAGCTCAGGTATTTTGTTAAGGATTTCCGCCGGGGAGCCGCTCATTACCTGACCGTTCTTGGCGGACTGAAACATGTTGCGCATAACGAAGACGTGGTTGTCATAGCTCGACGACAAGGCCAGCTTGAAGGGGTGTGACTTTTGCCAATTGAGCAGGGCACCAACCTCGTCAGCCGATAGGGCTCGTGTATCCCAGTTCAGGACTATGAGTGCTGGCTTTTTGTAACCCGTCGTGAGGAGCACTTCAGCAAAATTGTCAGAGCAGATGACCTCGCTCTGGTTGGTGCCTCGGTTGATAGCCGCCTTGAGCTGTTTTTCTGAATCAGCCTCGTACCCCATGATGAGAATCGTTTTATACCGCTTCTCACTGAATTCAAATGGCACGTCAATGCCCGCCTCGGCCATGAACTTTTTTAGGTCGCCCGGCCAAATGCGGTAGTGCCCACCGAGTGTGGTGTGTACCTTCAGGCGCTTTGTGTAAATCCAGTTTAGGATTGTTTTTTTGCTGGCGTAGCACACGCTGCTAACCTGCCCGACCGACATTGGTTTTTCGAACACCCTGATTCCCTGTGTGCCGCTCATTTCTCGTTTCATATAAACCTCCTTTGGTTTATGTTTGAATTGTAAATGAGGTATGGGCCGACTCTTGGGTCGGCTCATGTTTTGTTATTTTTAGTGCTGCTACCTTAGGGCAAAAGCACTGTTTTGTCAAGCTAGACGCTGAACCGAAAGTGCATAACGTCGCCGTCTTGAACGACGTATTCCTTGCCCTCCAGGCGCCGCTCGTTGGTTCGTACCCGATTCGTTTTATTAAGAGTTAAAAGCGTATATAAACCCCGCCCGTCGGGCGGGGTTTATAGTTTGACAAGCAGGGTTGTTCGGGCTAAGGTTGGCGCACAAAAATAACAATAGAAAACGTCATTTCACAGGAGAATATATAATGAATATTAAACTTCCCATTAAGTGGCTATGGCTGCTTACGGGCTACATTTTTGCGCGCGAGATTAGCATCTGGCTCATAAGCCTAGGTTTTACGGCCCCACAAGCGGCCGCTGCTTTTACTGCGCTCATCATGGGATGGTGGTGGTTCACGCAGGCACTGCCGCTGGCCGCAACTTCGCTCGTGCCACTTGTGGTGTTTCCGCTGTTCGGCGTACTCTCGTTTGAGAGCACGTTCCTCAGGTATCTGAATCCCTATATCTGGCTGTTCGTCGGCGGTATGGTGGTGGGTTCGGCTATGTCGTACACGGGGCTAAGCCGCCGCTTGGCACTTGGCATTATGCATGCTGTTGGTACATCACCTGGGCGACTGTTGTTCGGAATTCTCATCGCCTCCGCGTTCATTTCGATGTTGATATCAAACACTGCCACAGCCATTATGATGATCACAATTGTGCTGGCACTGCTCAAGCAGGTAACGCCGCCGGGTGATAAAGGTCGCCTACCACGCTTCGGCGCAGCAGCAGTATTGGCGGTAGCATACGGCGCTAACGTGGGCGGCG